>Ga0247841_10001646_pt1 | contig 48575 bp, 36 predicted proteins | sample LaCruzMarch2015__2_FD_192410 | JGI IMG/M metagenome (GOLD analysis project Ga0247841, IMG submission 192410) | Freshwater microbial communities from meromictic Lake La Cruz, Castile-La Mancha, Spain - LaCruzMarch2015_18m | ecosystem: Environmental > Aquatic > Freshwater > Lake | place: Spain... | reverse complement strand
GATCATTGGGAAGAATTTCATGTTTTCCACCATAAATTTTTGGATTGGTTACAGATAAATGGGTACGATGTAGATAGAGTGAAAAAATTACCAGCTGAGGAATTAGACAAAATAATAGCCACAAGTCCTTATTTTAAGGGAACGGCAAATGATGTAGATTGGGTTCAAAAGGTAAAAATGCAGGGTGCTATTCAAAAATGGGTAGATCATTCTATTTCAGTGACTGTAAATGTACCTGAAGAGACTTCTGTAGATATGGTACGACAGATTTATTTGACTGCATGGGAGGAAGGCTGTAAGGGTTGTACCATTTACAGGGACGGTTCTCGTTCTGGGGTACTTATCTCCGATAAAAAAGAAGGTTCTTCAGAACACCCTACTTCTTCTTTTCCCGAAACGTCCTCACCGAAAAGACCTGTCATACTAGATGCAAAAGTCGTTCGTTTTATGAACAATAACGAACCGTGGATGGCTGTTATAGGTCTTTTACATAACAGACCTTACGAAATATTCACAGGTGCTGCCGTTGATATCTTCAAATTCCCAGACTACGTAACGCAAGGCTGGGTAATCAAGGAAAAGGATGACAAAGGTCAAAGCAGATATGATTTCCAGTTCACGGACAAAGACGGTTATAAAATCACAATTGAAGGATTGTCCCGATCATTCAACAAGGAATTCTGGAACTATGCCAAACTTATTTCCGGCGTCCTCAGACACGGTATGCCTTTGTTAAATGTAGTCGATTTAATTTCTGGTCTTACCGTGGAACAAGCTTATATTAATAACTGGAAAAATGGCGTCATAAGATCATTAAAAGCATTTATCCCTGACGGAACCATTGCTTCAGAAGCAGAATGCCCTGAATGTGCTGACCCTAATGGCTTAACATTCAAGGAGGGTTGCTTAATATGCAAAAGTTGTGGCTTCTCAGAATGTAATTAAATAATTATTGCCCCTTTAAATAAGTTTAATCGTGTTGTCGCATTGCGGCAACACTTTTTTATTTTATATGTTTCTTTTTATAGATTCTGTAAGGACAATACCTAGTATATTTGTTTTGCTCATTCATCTTTTAAACGTCGAAGATATGTCAACGTATTATAATTTTAATGGTCAGATAACGGCCTCCTCTGAAGTTAAGCTATCAGTAAGCGATTTAAGTATTTTAAGAGGATACGGTATTTTTGACTACTTTTTGGTTCGACAAAAAACCGTCATGTTCCTCGATGATTATCTCAACAGGTTTTACGGATCTGCTCAAATTTTAGGGCTTACCATTCCTGTCTCGAAAGATGAAATGGCCCAGCAGATTTATGCGTTGATAGAGGCAAATAATACTACTGATGCTGGCATAAGATTGTTACTTACCGGGGGGTATTCTGAAGATGGATATACCCCATCGACGCCAAATTACCTGATTTTACAACATCCGATTTCATGGGTACCCCAAAAAGACTATGAAACAGGCATAAAATTAATCACTCATTTATTTCAACGGGAGCTTCCTGAGGTAAAATCCATTAATTATTTAACAGGAATAAAGCTTCAACAAGAGATGAAAAATGCAGGTGCCGGTGAAATTTTATATCATGACGGTATGTTTTACAGAGAAACGGTTAGGGCAAATGTCTTTTTTGTGGTTAATGATGAAATTTTTACCCCCGCTCAAAAGATACTCAAAGGAATAACCAGAAAACATATTCTTACCATAGCTTCGAAGCATTTTAAAGTCAACGAAATAGAGGTGCCACTAAATTATCTCGACAAAGCATCTGAGATATTCATAACTTCATCGACTAAAGGGGTTCTTCCTGTGGTTAATGTGGACGGAATGATGATAGGTCAGGGAAAACCAGGACCCAAAGCTTCCCTTTTATTAACTGAATGGGAAAAACACTGTGAAGCCTATATTAAGGACCACTCAAATTAGTTCACCCACTAATTTATATTTTAAAATATGAACCAACCACATCTAATTACGCCAGAACAACTGGCTGGCATGGACAGATTTTACAGAATGAACCTGATTAATTCATTATCTGGATATAAACAACCTTTCTTAGTTGGGACGATTGATGGAAGAAACAGAACTAATCTGGGATTATTTAACTCTTTAGTGCATATTGGAGCACAACCGGCAAGATTAGGATTTTTTATAAGGCCGCTTACTGTACCCAGGCACACCTATCATAATATCATTGAACGCAAAAAATTTACTATAAATCTGGTTCCGGAAGCTTTTATCGACCCTAGCCATCAAGCCTCAGCTGATTACCCCTGGGGCGTATCAGAATTTGAAAAAACAGGATTAACACCCTATTTTTCAGGATCGCACATTGCCCCTTACGTGGAGGAAGCCACCATTCGGATAGGACTGGAACTGGAGGAGGAACAAAAGTTAGCTTGTAATGGCAATATATTGATTGTCGGGAAAGTAGTGGAGATTTATGTTCCTGAAAATGGTATCTTCCCCAATGGGAGTATCGATATTATTGGTCAAAAAACGGCTGGCGTAATAGGTTTAGATACTTATTTTACTACAGAATTTAAGAAGATTTTACCCTACGCGAGGCCCAACTAAATAAAAAAAATTGTCAAAGGTTAGAAAAGTATTTATTTGCAGTTCATGTGGAGCACAATCGCCTAAGTGGACCGGAAAATGTCCTTCTTGTGGAGAGTGGAACACCTATCAAGAGGAAGTGCTCCAAAGAGATACATCGGCAGAACCAGGCAGGAATGCCTGGAAAAGTGGCACCCCACATGAGGTACTCCCCCAGCCTATTGCACTTCCGGACATTCAATCAAATGATACCCCCCGATTAGTTACGAGTGACGATGAACTAAACAGGGTTCTTGGAGGAGGCATTGTCAGAGGCTCCCTTGTTCTTATTGGTGGACAACCAGGCATTGGAAAATCTACCCTTCTACTTCAACTTGCGCTACAAATAAACGCTAAGGTAATTTATGTATCAGGAGAAGAAAGTGAGGAACAAATAAAAATGCGTGCCGACCGATTGGGAGGAAATCCCTCTCAATGTTACATTCTGACAGAGACCAACGCCACCCGAATTTGTACTTTAGCCTTAGATTTTCAACCAGATCTGATTATTGCAGATTCCATACAAACCCTTTCTGTTCCTTATTTAGATGCGATGCCGGGAAGTATCTCTCAAATCAGAGAGTGTGCAGGTGAATTCCAGCGATTTGCGAAAAGCACCCATATTCCCGTTTTTCTAATTGGTCATATTACGAAAGATGGCACCTTAGCCGGACCAAAATTATTGGAACATATCGTTGATACGGTCCTTCAATTTGAAGGAGAACAACAATATACCTATCGGATACTCAGGACCTTGAAGAACCGATTTGGTTCTACCGATGAAATGGGTATTTATGAAATGCAGGCAGGAGGGTTACGTCAGGTTTCCAATCCTTCCGAACTTTTACTTTCTCAACACGAAGAAACGCTGAGTGGCAGTGCTGTTGCTGCTACCCAGGAAGGCATGCGCCCTATGCTTATTGAAACGCAGGCCTTGGTTTCAAAAGCAGTTTACGGAACCCCTCAAAGATCCGCTACTGGTTTTGATTTGAGGCGTTTAAGTATGCTTTTGGCTGTATTGGAAAAAAGAGGGGGATTACCTTTTGGGCAGCGGGATGTTTTTCTAAATATTGCCGGTGGCATCAGAGTGGACGACCCAGGTATTGATCTGGCCATTGTTGCCGCCCTTATCTCTTCACTGGAAGATGTTCCTATTCCACAAAAAAGCTGTTTTGTAGGAGAAGTAGGATTATCAGGAGAAATCAGAGCGGTCAATCGTATTGAGCAAAGAATACAGGAAGCTGACCGCCTCGGATTTGAGACGATTTACCTATCAAAATACAATTTGAAAGGTTTGGATACTCAAAGATTCGGTATAAAGATTCATTCTTTTGGAAGATTAGAAGAATTATACACCGTCCTTTTTACCTAATCAAACATTATGGAAAAGATAGACAACTCGCTGGAAATACATTCACAACCCACTCTTTTTTATGATGGTGTATGCAATCTTTGTCACTTTTCAGTGCAATGGATTATAAAAAGAGATCAAAGAAAAATTTTCAAGTATGAAAATTTGCAATCTGAAGCGGGACAAAATATCATAAAGCAGATAGCCCCCTCGAAGCTATCATCAGACAGCGTAATATTAGTCATGGATGGACAAATTTTCTTGTATTCCGACGCTTCTTTAGCCGTTCTAAAGAAATTAGGAGGTATTTATACCCTACTTGGCAATATGGGGTTTTTATTACCTCTTTCTTTTAGAAATACCATTTATCGCTTTATTGCTAAGAACAGATATAAATGGTTTGGAAAAAAGACTGAATGTATTTTGCCACAAAATGAATATCAGGGTAGCAGCCCAATAAAAAATGGCAAATAACGAGAATCGAGATAAGGATTGGACATAGAAAAGGCTGTCCAAGAGAATGGACAGCCTCTTTATCTATAAAGAATGTTTAATACAAAAATGGTTTTCCATTAGCAAGAACTTCCTGCGTTTTCTCATCAAAAGTCACACGAGCCCCCGTTCTATAAGCGGCGGTTGACATGATGGTTGCAATAGAATGCTGATAACCTGCTTCAATAGGTGCATTAGGTTGTTTTCTGGAACGAACGCATTCCATCCAGTTTTTGATGTGATTGAAGGTAAGAGGATCGCCACCTGTGTTGGCTCCAGTTTCCACTTTATCGCCATCGAGTTTGAAACTTTGGAGCAGATTAGCTTGCATACCCATGGCTTTAGCCTCTCTTTCACCTAATCCACCTTCTGCAGAAATTTCATTGGTATCGAGATTAATCATACCACCGTTTGAGTAGTATAATTCTTTGGTACCCCCTGCACCATTTGAGAAACGGCTCGTGAATTGAACCTGGAACCCTGATTTCAGATCATCGGCAGGACCATAATCGAAGACAACGGTTAAGGTATCTGCATTAGTACGTCCGTCTTTCCACTGATAAATACCACCATTGGCGACGGCACTTCTTGGGTGAGCTAATCCACTGAACCAGTGAACAGTATCAATCTGGTGACTCATCCATTGGCCCGGAATACCTGAGGAGTATGGCCAGAATAAGCGATATTCCAAATATTTTCTTGGATCGAAAGCTTCGAAAGGTCTATTTAACAAATAACGTTTCCAATCGATATCTTCTTCTTTCAGTTGAGAAACCAGTTCGGGTCTTCTCCAACGACCTGGTTGATTGACGTTCCACATCAATTCAACCATAACAATTGGGCCAAATTTGCCACTCTTGATAAAATCAGCGGCGGCATGATAATTCTCACCACTTCTTCTTTGAGAACCAATTTGTACAATTTTTCCTGAAGCCTTCACTGCCTTAAGCACGGCCCGGTTATCAGCCATTGTTTCAGCTAAAGGTTTCTCAGCATAAATATCACATCCGGCTTTAACGGCCTCAATAGTATGCAAAGCATGTTGAAAATCGGCGGTACTCATAAAAACGGCATCTACATTTTTAGATGCGTAGAGTTCGTCGTTATTCCGATACATAGTAACATTTGAACCCAGCGCTTTATCGATAAAAGCCTTACCGTCTTCTCTTCTTTTTTTCCAGATATCAGAAACACCCACCATTTCAAAATTCATAGATCCCATCAGTGCTTTAAATGGAGGAACATGAGAACTTTTAAAACGATCTGAAAATCCAACACAGGCTACACGCACTCTGTCATTGGCACCGATGATACGTGCATAACTAGAAGCAGAGAAGCCAATGGCGGCACCAGCTAAGACTGATTTTTTAATAAAATCTCTTCTGTTTGTTTTCATTGCTATTGATTTAAACTTTATTAGTTTATTTTTCTGATCTTAATATTTTTAAAAGACACGTTATCTCCATGATCCTGAATAAGGATATGACCTGCGTCAGCGGCACCAAATCCAGAATATTTAACGTATTTACTACGGGCCACCAATGCATTATAGATAGGAGATTTTCTTTCATATTCCACTACCTTATAGCCGTTTAGCCAATGTTGCACTTTATTATCAGGATAAACGATAACTCTACCTGTATTCCAATCGCCAATTTTCTTTTGAAATCTTGGCTCCACCTTAATAGAAGGGATCAAATCGTATAGACTCCCCAGGGTTCTGTTTCCAACCACACCTTCTTTAGCATCCGGATGTTTTGCATCATCCAGAATTTGAAATTCCAGACCTACGCCAGATTTTCCATTTGAATCATAAGATTCATCGACAAAATATTTGATACCAGAATTAGCTCCTTCGGTTAACTTAAAATCGAAGACCAGTTCAAAAGCACTGTATTTATCTTTTGTAACGATATCATTTCCCGTTTCTGATCCGTCGGAACCACCCACCATTAGGATACCGTCCTGCGTTTTCCATCTTACAGAAGGCATTTTATCAGAGTGCACATTTCTCCAGCCTGACATATCAGAGCCATTGAAGAGAGAGACAAAGCCCTGAAATTTCTCTTGTTCAGACAACTTATTAGTTAACAAATTAACCACAGGCGTTTGGTCAAGAGGCATAGCCTTTAAATTTTTGGTATTAATCTTGATATTTCTCCATCGTATTTCCTTACCTGGAACAGCATCTTTGCCAATAGCGTGCACTTGAAAAGCTATTAAGCCAGAGAGCGTTAGATCATCTATTAACGCAGAAACAGGTATACCATTTACCCAGGTACGAATTACCGGACCAATGGCTTCGATACGATATTTATTCCAAGCTTCCTTTTTAAAAGCTGTTTTTGCCTGGGGATTAATGTTTGGAATATACAGCCAATCACGTCTTGCCTCGTCATATATACCACCAGACCAGGCTCTATCGGACGGATCAATTTCCATTTGATACCCATGAACTCTGCCATTTTTAACTTCGGGCAAAGAGAGGCTTCTGAATTGAATCCCTGAATTCATGGAATTATCCACTTTCAGTTCCACTTCGAGGATAAAATCGCCATAATCTTTCACAGTAGCCAGAAATGAATTAGGGGTATTTGGCACGGTAGTCCCTACGATGGCACCATCTTCAACCCGGTATTTGGCTTCGCCATTTAGCTGTTTAAATCCGGTAAGATCTTTACCATTAAACAATAGTTCCCAACCATCTTTTTTTTCCTGACTTGTCAGTACATTAAGCTGTGCCTGTAAATTAATCTGTGAAACAGAAACAAGGAGCAGACAAAGGAATTTTCCAAAATGTAAGTTCATTTGATATTTATGTTAAAATGTTAAAAAGGGTTAAATATCTTGAATCAGGATATTCCTGAATTGAATTGCCATTTCATTTTTGGGATGCAATTGAAGGCCTATTTGACCTTCATTAGGAATGGTATCGGAAAGATACTGAAGTACTTCGATGCCATTGAGCCAAACGGTAAAATTTTTCCCTTCGCATTTAATCCTCATGGTATTCCAGCCATTGGGTTTAAGAATGTCAGGAATATTAGCAGCGGTCACGGGGTACCCCTTCCCGGGCATGTAAGGAGATCCTGTTTTATCCATTTTCAGGGAACCCGAAATACCCATTTGAATTTGATTAGCTTCAGATTTTAAAAATACGCCGGAATCCACTACGCCATCGCCCATTTTAAAATCGGTTTGGAAAATAAAATCTGTAAAAATTCTTTCAGTCCAAAGAATACTGCCCTTTCTTTCCGGGCTACTTTTAACGTCTAAAACACCGTCTACCACTTGCCAGCTATCTTTTTCAGCGGAGGCAATCCAGCCCTTTAAATTTTTACCGTTAAAAAGTTTTTTAAAAGACGGTTCTTTAGTCTGTGCTAAGGCTTCCAAAGAAAAGAAGGTTAAAAAAGACAAGAAGAGGAAAGGTGAAAATCTCATGTTATTCAGCATTTTAGTAAAAACAATAGGGGTGACTTATAAAGCCACCCCTAATATAAGAAAAAATTTAATACCCAGGATTCTGTGCAAAAGAAGAGGCATTTCCTGTGACTCTATCTATTTGAACTTGTGGAATTGGGCGAAGCGCATGAAAAGGCTTAATGTTAGGGGCTCCCTGGGGGTTATATTTTTGTACCCTCTCCACAAGAATTCCCCAACGTTTAAGATCGAACCAACGCATTTGCTCTGCAATAAGCTCACGTTCTCTTTCTTCAATAATAAACTCGGTATTTAAATTGGCTGCAGTAATTTCCATAGCCGCTTGTTTACCAGGGAAAGCAGCGCGACGGCGAACTACATTGATGGTAGCAACCGCTGCATCTTTATTACCTGTCAGTAACTGAGCTTCAGCTAACATCAGGTAAGTATCGGCGAGACGGAAGGCGATATAATCTCTTCCCCCTTCGAACTGTGTCCTATCAATTCTGGCACCATCAATATGTTTTGAAACCGACGGGTAAATACGTTCGTCATACCTTGAGGGCACCAGCACCTGGTATTTTTTTGCCGCTCTTTCCGCCATTGGCATCTCATAACCGGGTAAAAAGATACAGGTATCTCCCGCGGCAAACGTTACTTTAGATTTAGAGGCATCGAAACTGGTGTTATAGGTACCTGGCTTATTACTTAAATAAACATCTTTGAAAGTTTTTTTATACCGGCTATCATTTTCTTTATCTTTGAAAACAACATCGATGGTATATTTCGTAGGCATAAACCTTTTAAAAGGACGGCCATTGGCAACGTCCCGTTGCATGCCAGGCTGAACGTCATATTCCATTAAGAAGAATACGTGGGCATTATTACCTCCTGCATTGGTCAAAGGGTCGCGGGTGTATTGAATAGACCAGATCACTTCATCATTAATTTCATTTCCTTCCTTGTGAACGAGGCCAAAATCAGGCAATAATTTAATGCCGTAATTATTGATGACATTTTGGAATAAAGGAATAGCTTTAGATAAATCATCTGCGGCTTTTGCTTCGGACGTACTTTTAGTTAAATAAACTTTTCCGAGTAAATGTTCCGCCGCTGGACGAGTCGCTTTACCATATAGCGTTGCTTTAGCTTTTGCCTCAAGATCAGGTATTGCTTCAGAAAGATCTTTGATAATGGCGGCGTATTGAGCCTGAACCGTAGAACGGGTAACCTCTTTCGTTGGTGCTAGTGTTTCCTTTAATCTCAAATCTACCCCACCGAATAATTGAGTAAGGATAAAATAATTATGGGCACGAATGAATTTTGCTTCGGCAACTCTTTGCTTTAAGGTAGCTTCAGGCATACCTTTTACATTGACACTTCGGTCAATTACGGCATTACAAGTATTAATCCCTCTGTAAAATTCGTCCCATAGTTCCTGAACATGACCATTTCTGGAATCAAATTGACTATCGTAGGTATTCATGAATTTCCAACTTCCGTCAGCGCCATTGGTGTGTGTGTCCGTACCAAAGACAGTTAAATTATTTCCACGTTCTGTTCCATACCAAGATCTAACTGACGAATAAGCGGCATTCACCCCATCGTTAACCCCTGCCGGAGTATTAAGATAGTCATTTCCGATAGCAGATACGACTTCCTCTTGTAGCAGATCACCGCAAGAAGGGGTGGAAAGTAGGAAGATTAAAAACACTCCTACCGAAATTTTATTATTTATGTGCGTTGTTTTCATAATATCAATGAGAATTAACAAATTAAAATTTAGCATTGAGTCCAATGGTGATGGTACGAATAGCGGGGCTCACTGAGCCTGACACCTCTCCACCGCCAACACCCTGTTCTCCATCGGCCCATGTTTCAGGATCCACACCTTGATACTTTGTGATGTATTGTGATATGATAAAAGGTTGCTGAATACTGGAGAAAAAACGCAAACTTTCCATTTTTAATTTGGCAACTACTGCTTTTGGCAGGTTATATCCAATATTAATGTTTCTAACTTTTATGAAAGACCCATCAAAATAAGCCAGCGAATTATCATACTTTGGAAATTCCTGAGTTACTACAGGTTGTGGGAACGCATTGGTTGGATTACTTGGCGTCCAATAATCGACAGCAATATTATTATATCTACCAGCCAATTTATTTTGATCAAGGTGGTAACGACTGCGAATCATTTGACCAATCCTGGCGAAAATGAAGAAGGAGAAATCAATTCCTTTGTAGGAAAAGCGGTTCGTTATGCCCGTGGCAAAGTCGGGAACAGCAGAACCAAGAATCTGACGATCACTTGCGTTGATTCTGCCATCTCCATTGAAATCCTCCACTTTGATCTGGCCTACTCTATCACCAAAAACTTTGGCTTGATCGGCCTCATTCGTTTGCCAGATTCCTAATTTCTTATAATCGAAAAATACGGTCAATGGCTTGCCAATAAAACGCCCTGCAGCGATATCATCCACTTTTCCGTTAGCCAATTCTAAAATGGCCTCTGTATTTTTATTGAAAATCAAATCTGTTTCCCAGGTAAAGCCCCCTTTATCTACGTTTACGGTAGAAAGAGTCAACTCAACGCCCTTATTCTGAGTAGAACCTACGTTTGTAATAAATCCACCGAATCCCGTTGAAGTAGGCAGTGGCTGTGGAGCTAATAAGTCCGTTGTTGTTGTATTATAGTATTCTGCCGAACCATTGATTCTGCCCGAAAAAAAGCTAAAATCAAGACCAATATTTGCTGTAGTAGAAGTTTCCCAACGAAGATCTGGATTACCAATGGTACTGGGTCTGTAACCATATCCTGCTGTATTATCATAAGCATAGGCAGTTCTTCCCAACAATGCCTGAGTTTGATACGGATTAATTGCTTGATTACCAATGGCTCCATAGCTGGCTCTCAATTTTAAGTTTTCAAGAAATCCTAAATCTTCCATAAATGACTCTCTGGCGATATTCCAACCCACGGCCACTGAAGGGAAAATACCAAATCTGTTATTTGTTCCAAAACGGGAAGAACCATCGGCACGAACGGTAGCCGTTAATAAATATTTTTCTTTGTAATCATAATTAATTCTACCCATGTAGGAAAGTAAAGCCCACTCTGAAAGGCTGGTAGCTGCTCCCGTTATTAAACTTGCAGAACCTAAAGAATGGTATAATTGCGCTTCTGCCGGAATGCCTGAAACGCTCATACCGGAATATTCCTCTCTATCCTTTTGAAAAGATTGCAGGGCGGTAAAATTAAAATTGTGAGAACTCCCAAATTTTTTATCGTAGGTTACGATATTCTCCAAGGTAAAGTTAAAATTAAAACGATCCTCGGCACTTCCAGTAGCTACGCCACCACGCTGACTTTGGGTAAATGCACCGGTGAAACGTCCATTTCTGGTAACTGTAAAATCAGGTCCAAAATTCACTCTATATTTAAGCCCCTTAGCTATCTGCCATTCTCCGTAAATACTGTTGAAAATCCGATATCTTTTTCCGAGATCTACCTGCGCGCCTTCTACAATTTCAGCAAAAGGATTGGTTCGTAAACCATCAAGGGTTGGTAAAAAAATGAGATTACCTGCATCATCATAAGGTTTCCCCAACGGATTTTCTGCCAGGGCACCACCGAGCGGATTAAAATTTTCCCCATTTCTTGCACTACTCACAAAAAGAGTGGATAGCCCAATTTTCAAACTATTATTGATTTTATGATCAAGGTTAACTCTAAAAGTATAACGGGTAAAATCTTGTTTTTTAACCACACCTATATCCTGGAAAAAATTACCGGTAATATTAAAATTGGTTTTCTCAGATCCACCGGAAACACCCAATTGATGAGACTGAATCATACCATCTTGTAACATACCATTTACGTAATCAGTACTTCTGCCCAATTTAATACTTTCCATTTCTATGGGTTCGAAAATTTTGGCATCATCTGCTTCCGTTCCCTTACCAAGGGGGTATTGCCCAATGGCTCTTCTTGATTCCCTTTTGTATTCTGCAAAACCAGGACCATCAAATACTTTAATATTTCCCATGCTTTGATTCACTCCCACGTATGTGTCGAAAGAAACGATAGTTTTTCCCGAGGTACCGCGTCTGGTGGAAATAATAACCACACCATTCGCACCCCTTGCACCGTAAATAGCCGTAGCTGAAGCATCTTTAAGAATCTCCATGGATAGGATATCCTGCGGATTGATATCATCAATACCACCTGATAAAGGAATTCCATCAACTACATAAAGCGGGTTATTCGTTGCATTGAAGGAACGGCGTCCCCTAATACGGATCTGAGGACCCGCACCAGGTTTACTTCCTGCCTGAACTACGTCAACACCAGCCGCTCTACCCTGTAATGCCTGACGGGCATTGGTTACGGGGAGTGACATAATATCTTCCGCACTGACCGACGAAATAGCGCCCGCTAACTGACTTTTCTTTTGAGTACCATAACCAACGACGACAACCTCAGAAAGATTTTGCACATCTTCCGCCAAGGTAACATTCACTTGAGTTTGTGTACCCGCAGTAATTTCCTGGGAAATAAATCCCACATAACTGAAAACCAGAATATCATTCCCACTTCCCACTGTAATTGAATAAGCTCCATTCTCATCTGTAACGGTACCTACAGTGGTACCCTTTAAACTAACTGTTACCCCAATTAAACCTTCTTTATTCGCATCAGAAACGGTTCCATTAATAGACCGTGATTGACCCAGAAGCATTTGAAAAGGAAGTAATGTTAGTAAAAAACCCAATAAAAGATAGTGTTTTTTCATAATTGTACATTTTAATTTGCTACAAATTAGATTATTTAATATTAAGTATCACTTTTTAATTGTAATAAATTTACGAAAACGTTTGCGTTCAAAAAAATGGAAGGATTTGATGGTTTATCCAAATTATACACTTATCTTTTGTTTTCTATTCACAAATCAGTCCTTTAACTAACCTTTTTTTATGGCAACCACTCCTTTTTTACACGAAAATTTCTTGTTACAAAACAACACAGCCGCCTCCTTATATCATGATTATGCTAAGGATATGCCCATCATAGATTATCATAACCATTTACCACCGCAGCAAATTGCTGAAAATCATTCCTTTGAAAATATTTCAAAAATCTGGCTCTACGGTGATCATTATAAATGGAGAGCTATGCGGATGAATGGCGTTGATGAATCCTATTGTACGGGGGATAAAAGTGATTTCGAAAAATTTGAAAAATGGTCAGAAACGGTTCCCTATACCTGGAGAAACCCGCTGTTTCATTGGACCGCTCTGGAAATGAAACGCTATTTTGGCGTTGATGACCTCCTAAATAAAGATAATGCAGCCTCGATTTATGCTCATTGTAACGAACTGCTACAAACGCCGTCTTTCAAGGTGCGTCCCCTACTAACCAATATGAATGTCAGGGCGGTCTGCACGACGGATGATCCCTTAGATTCTCTTGAATTTCATATAGCTATGAAAAATGAGGGTGACGGCCCTTTAAAAATGTTGCCCGCATTTAGACCTGACAAATTCATATTAATAAAAAATGCAAATTTCGCCTCATTTGTCAGACAACTCGCTGATTTAACTTCCGTGTCTATCGTCAATTACGACGATCTTGTACAAGCGCTGTCTCATCGGGCCGATTTTTTCGCTTCCCTCGGTTGCCAGCTTTCTGACCATGGATTAGAATATTTATGTGCTGAAAATTATACTGCTTCGGAAGTAGATCGCATTTTCAAAAAGGCACTTAATGGAGAACCTGTTTCTCAGGAAGAAGCGCATACATATATGTCGGCTATCCTTTTCGATCTGGGCTGTCTTTATCATTCATTGGGTTGGATTCAACAATTTCATATTGGGGCCATGCGAAATAATAACCTTAGAGCCCTGAAAAATTTAGGCGCCGATACCGGTTGGGACTCTATCGGTGATTGGTCTCAGGCTGGTGCATTGTCAAAATACCTGGCACGTTTAGATGAAGAAGACCGATTGACAAAAACGATTATCTATAATTTAAATCCTGCAGATAATGCGGTGATGGCTTCTATGATTGGTAACTTTAATGATGGAAGTGTTGCTGGAAAAATTCAATATGGCTCAGGCTGGTGGTTTTTAGACCAAAAAGACGGTATGGAACAGCAGATGAATACGCTATCCAGCATGGGTCTGATAAGTAAATTTGTGGGAATGCTCACCGATTCCAGAAGTTTCCTCTCCTTCCCCCGTCATGAATATTTCAGAAGAATTTTGTGTAATATGATAGGTAAAGAGATTGAAAATGGGGAACTCCCAAGTGATATCCCATGGGCGGGAAAAATCATTCAGGATATTTGCTACCATAATGTCAGAGAATACTTAGGCTGGGAAAAATAATATTAAACCTTTAAAAAAATTACAATGAATAATAGTAAAGCTATTGTCTTCATTTTATCCTTCATCTCACCTTTTATGCTTATTTCTCAAAAGGAAGGAGTTACCTTTAACACCTTACCAAACAAGGATATTGAAGTTAAGATTAATGGTAAATTGTTTACCCAATATTTTATTTCGCAAAATGAAGAGGTCAAAAAACCTGTGTTATACCCCCTAATCACCGAAAACGGTCAACTGCTGACCAGAGGTTATCCTGTAGCGCCAAGAGCCGGGGAACGTATAGATCACCCTCACCATGTTGGTCTTTGGTTAAATTATGGAAAAGTAAACGGTATCGATTATTGGAATAATTCAAGGGAGATATTGACCACCGGGGACCCTAAAAATTACGGATTTGTGAAGCATCAGACAGTGACAAAGATAAAGCCTGGCAAGGATAAAGGGGAGCTTTCCATTCGTGCAGGTTGGTTTGAAGCAGATGGTAAAGGGAAAGAAGTGTTAGAGGAAAACACGACGTTTATTTTTGGAACTCACCCATTGGGAAGGTATATTGACCGCATTACGACGCTCAAAGCACTCGTGGAAAGTGTTTATTTTAAGGACGATAAAGAAGGTATGATTGCTATCAGAGTAGCCCGTGAATTGGAACACCCTTCCAATAAGCCTGAAATTTTCACTGATGCTCAAGGGAAGGAAACCAATGTTCCTACTTTAGATAATACTGGGGTTACAGGGGAATATTTGAGTAGTGAAGGTATAAAAGGAGAGGAAGTATGGAGTACCAGAGCCAAATGGATGCGTTTGGGTGGAATGATTAAAGACAAAGCCGTTTCAATAACCATTTTGGATCATCCAAAGAACAACAGCTATCCTACTTACTGGCATGCGAGAGGATACGGCCTTTTTTCTGCTAATCCATTGGGGGCTAACATCTTCAGTAAAGGAAAGGATTCGTTAAATCTTACTTTGAAGAAAGGAGAAGAAGTCACTTTCCGTTACCGCATTATCATTGCTGATCGTCTTCCTGATGCCAGTATTTTGGATAAAGAAGCAGCGGAATTTGGAAAAAAATAGTATATTCACCTTACAATCGTTGATATTATGAATGAAAACAAATCGGTAGCCAGGAGGAATTTTTTAAAATACACTTCGGCTTCTTTAGCTGCATTTACTATCGTCCCACGATCTGTTTTGGGTGGAAAAGGTTATACTGCCCCGAGTGATCAACTGACTAAAGGCATCATTGGGGTAGGTGGTATGGGTTTAGGTCATTTTGATTATGAAGGGACCAAACTTTTGGCTGTGTGTGATGTCGATAAGAATCATCTTCAAAGAGCCTCGGACATTGCAGGTCCGGATGTGAGCACTTACAGTGATTTCCGAGAACTATTGGCCAGGCCTGATATTGATGTGGTTCATATTGCTACACCACCGCATTGGCATGGATTAATGGCTATTGCTGCTGCGGAAGCTGGCAAGGATATATGGTGTGAAAAGCCTATGACCAGAACCATTGGTGAAGGTATAAAAGTGGTTGAAGCGGTCCAAAGACATGGACGTATGTTCAGACTCAATACCTGGTTCCGATTTAAAGATACCTTTTATGGTCTTGGAACAGACGTTAAGCCACTCAAAAAAGTCATTGAGAGTGGCGTTTTAGGTTGGCCATTAAAAGTAACGGTCAGTGGAATTACTGGGTATAACTGGAAATTTTTCTGGAGTGGCAAGACTAATCTTAAGCCAATGCCGGTGCCGGAATCTCTCGATTATGATGCCTGGCTTGGGCCTGCCCCTTACAAACCTTACAATCCTGAAAGAGTGCATTCAGTATTCCGGGGTTACTGGGATTATGACGGTGGAGGTCTGGGCGATATGGGGCAACATTACCTCGATCCCGTTCAATATTTATTAGGAAAAGACCACACTACCCCTGTCCGGGTGGAGGTCGATGCTCCTCAGCAAGATGCCGATGCTGTAGGTTCCTGGAGACGAGTTACTTATACTTATGCCGATGGTTGTCAAGTTATTCTTGATGGGGAAAATAAAGACAAAGATGCCGCTTATATCGAAGGGCCTTACGGTAAAATATATAAAGGTTTTAAGTCCGATATACCAAATCTAAAGGGGTTAATTGACACCTTACCTGACCCGGAACCTCAAATTGGACTTTTCTCTGACAGTGTGCGAACCAGACAAAAATTTGCGCTCAATGAGATGAATGGACATCGTTCCGCTACTTTGGTAAATATGGGTATCATCGCAATCCGTTTGGGTAGAACCCTTCATTTTGATCCGGTAGCACAATCCTTTATCAATGACGAAGAAGCCAATCGACTGGTTTGGCAACCTATGAGAGGTTCCTGGAGTATTTAAATAAAAGAGGTTCAAACCTGACTTAATAATTAAATTATGATTCGCAATCTTTTTTTCACGGCACTTATTTTGTCCATTTTATTGCCAAATGTTGGGCTTAGTCAACGTACTTTGCCGACGCAGATGGCTGACATTTTAAATGAAATCCCTGCACGCGACGGAAATCAACGCAATAGATTAGCTAAAGAAATGATAGAAATGGGTCCTGCCGGACTCGATTTATTTACCTCAAAAGTAAGCGCAGCAGAAGTTGGAAACGACACCCGTGTGCGTACTGCCCTCAACGGCTTGGTTTGGTATGCTGGTCAGGATGGAAATGAAGCGGCCCGACAATTGGTTGAAAAAGCTTTCTTACGTGCTTTGGTTGCTTCGAAGGAAACAACCGTTCAGTCCTTCTTTTTACACCATCTTTCCTTTATTGGTAAAGATATAGTTCCTTCTATTGAACCTTTTCTAGCCTCTGAAACATTGGCTGATTATGCCGTGCAAACCCTTATTGCCATTCGTTCCGAAGAGGCTCACGATGCTTTACTTCGCGCCTTTGCCAAAAGCACCGGAAATAAAAAGTTGCCCGTACTGAAAGGTATCGCAGCCTATAGTAATGCCAAAAGTCTGGATATTTTACATGCAGTTATCCAAAATGAAACGGGTGCTGATTTACGTAAAATTGCCTTGGCAGGCATAGCTAAAGCGGGTCAGCCTTCTTCCGAAAAAATAATGAAAACAGCGGCAACTTCCGTCGGATTTAAATACGAGCCGACGGAAACCATGCGTTCCTGGATTAATTATCTGGATCAGCTGGCTAAAAATAATCAATGGTCTATCGCTGAAAAAAATGCCCGATTTATAGTCAAAAATAACGCTTCAACGCCGGCTTATAGCTATTCCTTAGCTGCCCTTCGCTTACTTATTACTTATGACGGCATGAATGCCATAGATGAAATAATTCAAGCGTTAAGTCATGCTAATGTAGATTATAGAGGAGCGGCCTTAGCTCTGGCTTTGGAAAATAAGGACGTTGCAGGCCTTAGAAAAATTCTTGATAAAGCTGGTTCTTTATCCCCGGCAGCTAATATCCAGATATTGGATTATGTGGGTTCGTTGAAAAATCACCTGGCTCTTCCTTTCGTTGAATCTCAATTAAAGGCAACAGAACTTGTCAATAGATTAGCCGCTATAAAGGCTTTGATGGCTATAAAAGGCAGGGAAGGTATTCCAACATTGCTTTCTTATGCCTCCAATATAAGTTCTGCGGAAATCTCCCCTATTTCACTTCTTTTAAAAACATGGATTAGTTCCCGGGAAATTCCGGCGATTATATCTGCTTTGCATAAAGCTGGAAATAGCGGTAAGATTGTTTTTCTTGAAACTTTAGCTTCAAGAAATGCCGTCCTTGCTTTCAATGACGTTATAGGTTATACCAATGCCACCGATAAAGCCATTTCTTTAACAGCATACAAGGCATTAACTGGGACAAGTTCTGCAAATTCCATTGATGTTTTACTGGAGAAATTATCGTCCACTACTGACGATCAAGTCATTAAATTATTACAAGACGCAGTAGTTTCTATAAAATCAGCACAGACGGTTGAAAAACTAAAAGAAGTCTGGGTAAAATATCCAGAAAACCATAAAAAATACCTGGGTGCTTTTGCTCCTATTTCGGATCCTTCGTTACTTAATCTCGTAGCCTCTGCATACAAAAGCAATCAGGCCGATCTCAAAAATGCGGCTTTTCAAGCCTTGACCAAATGGGAGAATGAAGCCGCTACCTCTTACCTTTTACCTGTCATAGAGTCTAATGAACCAGAAAAAGCAAATACTGCTTTTCGCGCTTTTGTAAAACAAATAGGCAGCTCATCATTGAGTACAGAAAGAAAGGTGTTGTCAATCAGAAAATTGATTCCCTATACCCAGGATGATGCAGGTTTAAAAAGACTTATTATCAATCAACTGGCTAATAATAAGTCGTTTTTGTCTTTTATTACCGTAGCTACTTTCCTGGAGGATGCCAAAGTTCAACAGGCTGCAGCACAGGCTTGTAGCGATATTGCATTGCCAGAATCGGGAGGTAAAGCTGGTCTGTTTGGAGCCACTGTTAAACCAGTATTAGAAAAATGTATGGTGGTTCTCAGCGGTGCAGAAAGTGATTACACCAGGGAAAATATACGGACATGGATTTCTCAAATGCCCGCAAGTGAAGGATTTGTGCCTATGTTTAATGGAAAGGATTTGTCGGGCTGGCAAGGTCTTGTTGAAAACCCTATAGCTCGTGCTGCCATGGCTCCTGATGTTTTAGCTGCAAAACAGAAAGAGGCTAATGCTAAATTACCCCTGAATTGGACGGTAGTGAACGGTGAAATCAGATTTACAGGGACAGGTTATGAAAATCTTTGCTCAGTTAAGGATTATGCCGATTTCGAAATGTGGGTCGATTGGCGGATTTCCAAAAATGGCGACAGCGGCATTTATCTTAGAGGAACTCCTCAAGTTCAAATTTGGGACACTACCCGTGTGGATGTAGGTGCCAATGTAGGTTCCGGCGGTCTATATAACAATAAAACTAATCCTTCCAAGCCATTAAAATTAATGGATAATGCGATAAATGACTGGAATACTTTTTTCATCAGAATGGTTGGTGAGAAAGTAACTGTTTATCTAAATGGTGAATTGGTGGTAGATAATGTGACGCTGGAAAATTATTGGGACAGAAAATTACCTATTTTCCCTTCCGGACCTATTGAACTTCAAGCTCATGGTACCGACCTGGCTTTTAGGGACGTGTATGTCAGAAATCTATCCAGCAGCCAGATCAGTCTTACGCCGGAAGAGGAAACCAATGGATTCGTCTCTTTATTTAATGGAAAAGATTTAACCGGTTGGGTTGGAAATATGACCGATTATAAGGTGGTTGACCAAACCATCCTTATTGATCCAACGGCAGGAGGAAAAGGAAATCTTTATACAGAAAAAGAATATGATGATTTCGTTTTCCGTTTTGATTTCCAATTAACACCTGGAGCCAATAATGGTATTGGCATAAGAACGCCTTTAGAAGGAGATGCAGCTTATGTGGGTATGGAAATTCAGGTCCTTGATAATACTTCACCTATTTATGCAAATCTTGAAGCTTATCAATATCATGGTTCTGTTTACGGAATTATTCCTGCAAAAAGAGAGTTTCTAAAACCCGTTGGTCAGTGGAATGAGGAGGAAATTCGTATCGAAGGAGATAGAATCAGAGTGACCTTAAATGGGCAGATTATCGTTGATGGCGACTTAAAAGAAGCCTCAGAAAACGGTACTTTGGATCATAAAAATCATCCTGGATTACAACGAGCTAAAGGTCATATTGGCTTTCTCGGACATGGTTCCGAAGTTCGATTTAAAAATTTGAGAATTAAATCTTTATAAACAATGCTGTAGAGACGCTATGTTTCGCGTCTCTACAGAATAATACATTAATATTGGGTCACCATATCATATAATAGTAAATCAAAGAAAGTTCATATAAATAAAAAAATAGAATGTCGTTAAAGGACATCTGTCCGTTTTGTTGAAGGTTTTTTGCATAATATCGTCCAATTTTAATATAAAGATAGACCATTTGTCCTTTACAAGCCGTAAAAATATCCCCTTACCCCTCTTGTTGTCGCCTTTTATCCTTATATTCAACAACCAAAGCCATTTCCAATGATGAACTACAGACATTTGACCTTGTTCCTTCCCCTTTTTGTTTTTTTTAGCCATTGTTTTGGGCAAATTCAACATTTGGGCGTTTTTAATTCCGCAAATGATATCGGAAAACCAAAATTAACTGGTAGCTCCTATTTCGATGTTGAAAACCAAGTGTATAAACTAAAAGGAGCGGGTTCTCAAATTGGGTTGAATAAGGATGAATTTTATTTTCTTTCCAGTAGAATACAAGGCGATTTTATAGTCACGGCTAATTTTGAGTTTGCTAACCCCATCGGAAATAATCCCAGTCGTAAATTAGGATGGATGGTAAGAGAAAGTTTAGAGGATGATGCAGTACATTTTACGTCCACCATTCAGGGCGATGGTCTAACTATGGCCACCTGGCGTGAAATACACGGGGCATATATGCGAAATGGGAAAGACGAATTAATATTTCCAAAGAAAAAAGCACGTACCATCCAACTGGAACGAAAAGGGAACACTTACACGATGCGGATTGCCAATGAGGGTGAACCTTTGCAATCTTATGGTGCCGTGACGATGGAAAATATAGGTGAAAATCCTTATGTGGGCTTATTTGTGTGCTCAAATAACCCGGATGCCCTGGAAAATGTTAATATCTGGAACGTTCGGGTGGATAAAATAATGCCGCCTTCTTTTAATTTTAATGGGGCAGATAATCTGGGTAGCCGATTGGAAATGTTGGATGTTTTTAACGGAAATCGAAAGGTGATCTATGAAAGCCCAGTTCGTTTTGAAGCGCCTAACTGGATGCCCGATGGCAAACACCTGTTATTCAATAGCAAAGGAAATATCTGGACCATTCCAGCTGATGGTAAAGGCGCACCCTCAAAACTCAATACAGGAAATGCCAATAGAAACAATAATGACCATGTGATTTCATTTGATGGAAAATGGTTGGGTATAAGTTCTCACAGGGCCGGATTATTTGGTGGTGGATCAACGATTTATGTGCTACCTCTCTCAGGGGGTGAACCCAGATTGGTCACCGAAAAAACACCTTCATATCTGCATGGCTGGGCAGCAAATAATAAGGAAGTATATTATGTGGGGCGAAGGGATACCAGCCGAAACTCGCTTTATCATGTTTTTAAGGCCAATATAGAAACGGGTGAAGAAACCCAATTAACCCGTTTTACCTTTGGTCATGTGGACGGACCTGAAGGTTCACCCGATGGTAAATGGATCTATTTCAATGGTAGTATGACGGGTACCATGCAACTTTGGCGAATGAAACCCGATGGTACAGCATTGGAACAATTGACTTTCGACCAATATAATAACTGGTTTCCACATATTTCACCTGACGGTAAATGTATAGCTTACATCTCTTTTGAAGATGATATTGATCCTACACAACATCCTGGCTGCAAACCAGTCAGCCTTAAATTATTGCCTGTAATGGGAGGATTTCCCAAAACCATTGCCTATCTATATGGTGGGCAAGGAACGATAAATACACCGTCCTGGTCACCAGACAGCAGATTCATCGCATTTGTCAGTTATTCCGGTAGCGCTAAATAGAAATTTATTGTAATTCTATCTTTTTAGTCCGGCAAATATTAACAGTTTGGTAAAACAGGTCTGTTTTTAATGCCTGTGTCAATGATATTTTCAATTTTATGACGCTCAGCCCCTTCCAATACTAATCTTGGTTTCCTCACAAATTCTGAACCCAATCCTGTTTTTGACTCTGCCAGTTTTATGTATTGAACCAATTTTGGATGAATATCCAATTCCAATAAAGGCATAAACCACCTGTAAATGTTTATAGCTTCCTCTATCCTACCCGCTTTAACCAGCTTAAAAACGGTCACTGTTTCTGCGGGAAAGGCACATACCAAACCTGCCACCCAACCATCGGCTCCTAACACCAATTCCTCTAATGCTAAAGTGTCAACCCCACATAAAATGCTAAATCTGTCCCCAAAAGCATTTCGAAGTCTGGTGACATTGGTAACATCACGTGTTGATTCCTTTATGGCTTGAATATTTGAAACGGAAGCTAATTCCGCGAACATATCAATGGTAACATCAATTTTATAATCTACCGGATTATTGTAAATCATGATAGGGAGTGGCGTGCTTTCCGCAACATCCTTGAAATATTGGACGGTTTCTCTGTCATCGGCCTTATAACGCATGGGAGGTAATAACATGAGTCCCTGGGCGCCCCAAAGGGATGCTTTCTGTGCCAATTCAATGGCCACATCCGTACTTCCTTCCGCGATATTAATGACAACAGGGACTTTACCTTCAACAAATTGCAAGGTTTCCTTTACTAAAATTTCCTTTTCATCGTTCGTCAAAACGCTTGCCTCACCGAGGGATCCGCCAAGAACAATGCCATTTATGCCCGCATCTAATTGGGCGCTTAGATTTTTTTTAAATAGTCCTAAATCCAACTGATTTTGGGAGGTGAACTTAGTTGTGATTGCGGGAAATACTCCCTTCCATGAAACGGCCATTTATTAAAGAATTTTAGGATGAACGAAAGCTACTTAAAAGTAAGAAAATTTATGCTAGGTACGTTTAAAAGCACGAAGTAAGAGAATAGCCGTATAAAGAATAACGACAATGACTAACCAACGCAAAGATTCTAAAGGAAGGGATTTCACTATAAATGCAGCAATAAATACGGCAAAAATGCCAGGAATGGCCATTGAAAAGGCGGCTTTTCTATTATAAGCTCCTTCTTTAATGAATTTGATAGATGCAGGAGGCATTAAAAAGGCACAAGATCCCATCATGATTGGAAAGGCTACCTGCGGAGATAATCCAAGGGAGAAAACCATGGCCATACATGGCGCATACAAACCAATACCGGCCGTCATTAAAGCCCCAAGCAAGAAATTGACCGCTACGGCAAATACTAATTTATACCCAGATAAACCTATGGCCGTCCCTCCGCCTTTTATCCATTCCATATTTACCGCTACCATAAAACCGGCAGTGATAATTAGGGCAATACCCATAATTAATCTGACATGATCTACTTTTAATCTGGAAACAATACCAGCTCCCCAAACAGCACCAACAGCCGCCGATAATAGCATGGTGATTAAGGTGATGGGCTCCACTTTTATAACAGTAATAAAAATAATCGCTTGAATTAATACAGGTATTGTATTTGCTACATTTAAGGTACCAGGAAGCAATTTATCCTCCGTTTGCCCGGTAAATTTGAGTAAGGCCGTTTGCGGGGCAAAGGCTCCAATGCCTAAAACATCAATGAAGTTGACAAAGAAACCAATCAATCCTGTCTTTAACCAACTAACTTTTTCCAGATTATCCTTATGCTTCAAGAAATCCATGACAAAAGTTATGGAAAACCAACAGGTTAATATGCCCAGTATGATCCATATAAATGTAACCATTTCCTTCCTATTATTTTGTTTATAATTCAAATGCACGAACATTATGATTATCTAAGATAAAGAGCTATTTTGGTTAAATGTAATGAATCCTCAAATAAATGAAAATGAGTGCAAGCCCAAGTATTTTCAATGATGTCATCGGACCTATCATGCGCGGTCCTTCCAGTTCCCATTGTGCTGCAGCGCTCCGGATTGGTAGAATGTGCAGGGATTTGATGAACAACGAATTGACAAATATTTACATTGAATTTGATCCAAACGGATCTCTTGCCACCACTCATAAAAGTCAAGGCTCAGATATGGGTATTTTTGGTGGATTCATGGGTTGGGAGGCTTATGATGAAAGGCTCCCCTTGTCAGAAAATTACCTGGAATCAAATGGTATTTTTGTTCATATAGAAATTAAAGATATTCAGGCAGATCATCCAAATACTTATAAGTTAACCTTATCCAATGCAAATGAAATTCATTCTTTAACTGCCATTTCCACTGGTGGGGGCATGATTGAGGTGATAGACATCGACCAGAATAAGGTTTCCATGACAGGAGATTATTTCGAAACCCTAATATATTGTGATAATCCTTCCTCTCTTTTCCCTATTATTCTTGATTCCATATCTCCTGAATTCATGGAATTTCATGCCGGAGTCTCTTGTTTTTTGGAAATTAAGACCCAGGATTTGATGCCTAAAGATTTATTAGATAAGTTACGTCAACAGGATGGGGTTGCAAAAATTAAGATTATTCATCCGGTTTTACCAATTAAGGCTAGAAAAGACATGGAAGTTCCTTTCAATAACTGTCAGGAAATGTTTGAATATAATGAGGACAAAAAGCTGGAATTATGGCAACTTGCAGTAAAATATGAAGCGTTAAGGGGTAATATTTCCGACGCTGAAGTTTTTGAAATGATGCAGAAAATCGTCGGAATAATGAGTCAATCCATTCAAACAGGATTAAAGGGAACCCATTATGAAGACAGGATTTTAGGTAGTCAGTCTTTACTGTTTCAAGATAAATTATCATCCCATAAATTGTTGGGCGGTGACGCCAATAATTTAATTACGATGTATGTTTCTGCGGTTATGGAAGTAAAAAGTTCTATGGGCATCATTGTTGCTGCTCCAACGGCAGGTTCTTGTGGCGCATTGCCCGGTGCTGTTTTTGGCATGGCACATTCAATGAACCTTCCTGAAGAAGAAATAGTGAAAGCCTTACTCTCGGCCGGATTAATTGGTGTTTTTATAGCAAAAAATGCCACTTTTGCCGCTGAAGTAGGAGGTTGTATGGCCGAAACAGGTTCCGCAGGTGGAATGGCCGCAGCCGCATTGGTTGGCTTAAAAGGTGGAACACTGTCACAGGCCATTGGTGCCGCCTCCCTTGCTTTACAAAATTCACTGGGCCTTATTTGTGATCCCATTGGTAATCGGGTGGAAGCTCCCTGCCTTGGTAGAAATGTTATGGCCGCTTCCAATGCAGTAGCTTGTGCCAATATGGCCTTGTCAAATTATGCATTTTTAATTCCCCTGGACGAGGTGATTGAGACCATGAAAGCCGTCGGCGATGAGATTCATCATACCTTAAGATGCACTAATCTTGGTGGATTATCTGTGACCAATGCAGCAAAAAAAATAGAGCAGAACCTGGAGGCCGTTCCCACTACGTTTTATAAATCTTGCTGATATATATTTAAACTCATACCATGAAACAATCTGTTTATTTGCTTTTTGATGGTCAGGCCAGAGAGGCTATGACTTTTTACCAGGAATGTCTTGGAGGCGATTTGAATCTCACCAGTATCGGTGAATCTCCCATGAAAATGCATTTTCCAGAACATTTCCAGGAAAAAATATTGAATGGAAGGTTGCAAAGCGAATGGCTGGATATCTCCACTTCTGATTGGTTATTGCCTCAGGAAGAACCTGTTAGAGGGAATATGCAATGTCTGTACATCAGTGGCGGAAAAGTGGAGGATACCCAAAAGCTATTTGACTTGCTTTCAAGAGAGGCCAATGTCACCGATCCATTTATTCCCCAACCTATCGGAACGTATGGTGCCTTAAATGATAAATTTGGGGTGCGATGGATGTTCCACGCGGTTTGATTTGCCCAAGTTCTTGAACCCGAGGCATTCCCTCTCATTCTTAAACACTGGTATCAATTTCTCTTTACTCATCGCCGATTTCTCTTATGATACTTGAAACGGAGCTTTTGTCCATCTTTGAAAATGCAAACCATTTTTTACCTAAATCTTTTAACGAAGCCCCCAGGTGATAAACATCGGAATTGTCAATAATTATAAAGCGATCATGGCTGCTGGCAAATTCCCTTATCTCAAAATTGCCATATTGTTCATTGGCTTTTTTCACATCTAAATTTAATTGATTTGACATGGTTTTGGTTAATAAGACCACCTTTACCGTTTTTGCTTTTTTGGATAAATGCGTTAAAGTGGTTTCGTCTATATAATTATCAATTAACACAATACTTATTTTAGCAGAACGAATGATTTTGGAAGCCAATTCGTAGGCATCAAAAACTTGACCGTCAAAGAATATACCTTGATTTGGGATAATATTTTTACTTTCCAGGGCTTTGAATACCTGTTCAAATTTTTTATCAGTTTCTAATTGCTTGCGTTCAATACCGTCCATTCGTTGCAATAATCCGTAATGATTAGCGATGAATTTTCGCATTTCCACAAAAGCACTAATTATTTGGATGCTAACTTTTACTGCCACATCACTCCTCAATACAGCGGAAAGCATTGCTACGCCTTGTTCAGTGAATGCATAAGGGAGCGATCTACGACCTCCATGTGCACTTGACATCACATTTTGTGATTTCAAGTTGTGATTCTCAGAAATCACAATTTGTGATTTCCAATTTTCAAACTCAGCTTCAGTTAACTGGAAACGAAACAATTCCGGAAAACGCTCTATGTTTCTGTTTACAGCTTGATTCAGCACACGTGTTTCTACCTTATATGTATTAGCCAAATCACTATCAAGCATAACTTGTGTGCCACGAAAATGGAAAATTCGATTTTCAATCTCCTTTTGTGCGAAGGTTAATTTGCTACTCATAGGCTGCTAGTTCAGAAATTTCCCGCCATTGGGCTATTATGTTTAATCGACGTTTTTTTCAACTAAATTTCAATGGTTCTAATAAGTCAGTTAGTTTTTATCCAATATTTTTAGCAAGCTAATTTTCGAGATGCCTTTTTCTTTCAGAACTTCTTTAATGTAGTAAAAATACACTGAAAGCAATGTAATCCTTCTTGGTTTCTTCGTTAATGTACGGTTTAATCTGACTTAATAACTAGAAATGACTTTAAAAAAGCTGTTCATCCCTTAATTGCTGAACCTTCCTGGTAAACTTATCCCTCAGTTTTTTAAGTATCTTTTGATGACTTTGCTCCTGTGCCAGATTTTTGGTTTCCATGGGATCCTTTTCCAAATCATACAATTCTTCCGGTGCTTGAATGTATCTATACTTAAAATATTTCCATTTATCTGTCCTGATGCCCTCACTGGAGGGTATATCAGGTAATTTCCAAAGATGTTCAATCAAAATGAAATCTCGGTGTAAAGAATAATCAGGACGATTCAGATAAGGTTTCAAACTTTCACCCTGATAATTTACAGGCGATTTTATCTCCGCAAAATCAAGAATTGATGGAGTGATATCAATATTCAAAACCATATCCGATACGTTGCGGGACTTATTTGGCAATCTTGGGTCAAAAATGATAAGAGGAATGCGTATGGAAGGATCGTACATTAACCATTTGTCCGCCAATTGCCTGTCCCCTGTAAAATAACCATTATCGCCCATGATGATAAAAATAGTATTATCAACCTGCCCTTTTTGTGCCAACAGGTTTCTCAAAGCACCAATTTCATCATCAATTTCGGTGATCATCCGATAATATCCCTTCATCATACGTTGATACTTTTCAGAAGTATCAAATCGCCATTTCCATCTTACCCTGTTGAATCCATTTTTAACCTCTATCGGTAATCTGTCAAAATAAAGGTCTTCCCCCAGGGAAGGTTCAGGGAAAACATCCATTTCATACAAGTCATCAGATTTTTCCTGCCAAAAATACTGTTCTACCGATGAATCATGACCATGCGGCGCACTAAAAGAAACAGATAGGCAAAATGGCTTGTTTTTTGGAGCATTTGAAATAAAATCTTGCGCCTGTTGACCAGCATAACGGGTAAGGTGAACGGTATCGGCACCCAGTTTTTTATAAAAATATCCTCCCTTATCGGACCGTGGACCGCGATCATAAAAATCGCTTTCATCAAAATATTGCTCAGGACGATCTATCGCCACGCCTAATTTTCCATAAAACCCAACATGATATCCATTTTCCTTTAAAATTTTGGGATACATTAAGTTCGTGTATCGAACTTGCAAAGAAGGTTTTTGAAAAGTATAATTATGGGTTCGTTCATACAAACCTGTCAAGATAGACGCACGGCTGGCGGCGCAAATGGGAGTGGTTGAAAAAGCATTTTTAAAATAAACACCCTTTTTTGCGAGTTCATCCATTTGCGGTGTTTTGATTATGGAATTTCCAGCAACACCCAATGCGTTCCACCGTTGATCGTCGGTAAGAATGAAAATGATATTTGGCTTAGGTTTTTCTTTTCCAAATAGCGACAAACAAAGACAAAGAAAAAAGGATATTAAATAGGGCATGATTACTTATTGATACTAAATAATCATTCCCGCCGCCACGGTTGCATTGGTACCCTCATCAATCAAAATAATACTGCCAGTAATTCTATTTTTCCGATAACTATCGAAAAATAAAGGTTTAGTTGTTCTAATTGAAATACGACCTATATCGTTCATTCCAATTTTCAAATCCTCCTGATCCCTGTGTAATGTATTAATATTCAGTTTATAGCGAATTTCCTTTATCACACAACGAGCTTCCCGGGTTGTATGAAAGAGGGTATATTTGCCGTTGAGTTGCATAGGTTTTTCAGAAAACCAACAAATCATCAATTCAATATCCTGATCAACATTAGGCTGATTATTTTCCCTGACAATCATTTCACCCCTGCTTAAATCGAGGTCATCTTCTAACAACAGCGTAACAGAAAGTGGCGGATAAGCCTCTTCCAATTCCCCGTCCATGGAATCGATTTTTGCTATTTTCGATTGGAAACCAGACGGAAGTAAGGTCACCTGATCTCCTTTTTTCCAAATTCCGCCAGCCACTCTGCCGGCATAGCCTCTATAATCATGAAATTCGTCGGTATTTGGGCGAATCACATGCTGAATAGGAAAACGGGCATCGATAAAATTATGGTCACTGCCGATATGTACATTTTCAAGGTAATATAGCAGGGTTGAACCCTCAAACCAAGGCATATTCTGGGATCTATCTACGATATTATCCCCTTTAAGTGCTGAAATGGGAATAAAATGTACATCCTTAACATCCAGTTTGAAACTAAATTTTTCAAATTCGGCTTTTATATTGTTGTAAACGTCCTCCTTATAATCAACCAGATCCATTTTATTGATACAAACAACCAGGTGCGGGATTTGTAGAAGTGACGCTAAGAAAGCATGTCTTTTAGTTTGCTCAATAACCCCATGTCTGGCATCTACCAGAACGAGAGCGACATTCGCCGTTGAGGCACCCGTAACCATATTTCGGGTATATTGGATATGTCCTGGGGTATCTGCGATAATAAATTTACGCTTTGGGGTAGAAAAATATCTGTAAGCTACATCAATAGTAATACCTTGTTCTCTTTCTGCTCTAAGACCATCGGTAAGGAGTGACAAATCAACTTCATCGCCCCCTCTCCTTTCACTGGTAAGTCTGATCGCTTCTAATTGATCTTCAAATATTGCTTTTGCGTCAAATAACAAACGCCCGATGAGGGTACTTTTTCCATCATCTACGCTACCAGCCGTGGTAAAACGTAGTAGTTCTGCTTTTTCCTGATTCATAATTACAAACTCAAACTTTAAAAATAGCCTTGCTTTTTTCTGTCCTCCATGGCCGTTTCAGCCCTTTTATCGTCTGCTCGACCCCCTCTTTCCGTCGTTCTGGACGTTGCCACCTCATCGATGATATCATCTAAAGAAGTAGCTGGAGACCGAACTGCTCCCGTACAAGTTATATCGCCGATGGTTCTAAAACGAATGATTTCATCGAATGGAACTTCATTTTCCCGTCGTAAAATGGCGGGATGATTAGCAAGGAGCATACCGTCTCTTTCAAAAACGGAACGGGTATGGCTAAAATAAAGGGAAGGAAGAGGAATTTTTTCTACCGCCAGATACATCCAAACATCAAGTTCTGTCCAATTACTGATAGGGAATACCCTAAAATGTTCCCCCGGACGTTTCTTTCCATTGAAAAGGTTCCATAATTCCGGACGTTGGTTTTTTGGATCCCATTGGCCAAATTCATCTCTATGGGAGAAAAAACGCTCTTTTGCTCTGGCTTTTTCTTCGTCACGTCGTGCGCCTCCGAGGGCTACGTCATATTTGCCGTCTTCTATTGCTTTCAAAAGAACAGGTGTCTGCAAATAATTTCTAGTAGCGTTAAAACCGTTTTCTTCTGTCAATTCTCCAGTATCAATCAATTCCTGCACGGATGCAATTTTCAACCGAACGCCCAGTCTGCTGACCATTTCGTCCCGGTAGGTCAGTGTTTCCTCAAAATTATGACCTGTATCAATATGCAATAAAGGGAATGGAATCTTTGCCGGATAGAATGCTTTTCTTGCCAGATGCGTAACCAAAATTGAGTCTTTACCCCCCGAAAAGAGAATCACAGGATTTTCAAACTGCGCCGCCACTTCACGAATTATGAAAATGGATTCCGATTCCAGCTCCCTCAGGTAATCAAGACGATAATTAAATTGTTCCATAATAAAATATGCCTAGGGTAAAATAATATGCTTTTTAAGAAATGTAAATAATTTATCTACTGCCTCATCAACGCCCAATAAGTCGGTTCTTAATTCAAGTGCTGGATTTTCAGGTTCCTCGTATGCCTGATTAACCCCGGTAAATCCCTGAATTTCACCTGCGCGCGCCTTTTTATATAAACCTTTGACATCGCGTGATTCGCAAGTTGCCATAGGCGCGTTAATATAAATTTCCAGAAAATCGGCTTCTCCAACGATTTCCTTTGCTATATTCCTCGTTTCCGCGGTGGGAGAAATAAATGAATTGATGGTAATGATACCACTGGAGAGATAAAGTTTAGCAATTTCTGCAATTCTTCGAATATTCTCCTTCCTATCCTCCTCGCTAAAGCCTAAATTTTTATTAATACCCGATCTGATATTGTCTCCATCCAGTAACTGAGCGACAAAATTTTCCTGGAAAAGCCTTTTCTCCAGCGCAAGTCCAATGGTACTTTTTCCCGACCCAGATAAACCCGTTAACCAAATAACTTTACTCCGTTGCCCAAGTATGTTTTCACGAAATTCTCTGGAGATCATTTGATCAAAATGTGGAAAAATATTATCAGCCAAGATTCTTGATTTAGCGTTTTAGGAATTCAAAGTTAAAAATAAACGATAATAATGATAACTTTAACCATCGAGAGAACAATATTAACACTTTTATTAAACACTACCTAATAAGTAGGATTAATATAAAGACTACACCTATTTCACCAAGTTAAAAAAACGGCAGCATATTTATTCACTATGAGATTTCTCCTTCTGTTTTTCTTCTTTATCTTTTTGGGTTGCGAGCCTTCGGAAAGAAAAATTCCTAAAAAGACCATAAACATAGCTGTGTCGGCAAATATGCAATTTGCGATGCGCGACATCGCTGTACTTTTTGAAGAAAAGGAAAATATAAAGGTGGAAATAATGATAGGTGCTTCTGGAAAATTGACTCATCAAATACTGAATGGAGCTCCATTTCATCTATTTGTGTCAGCTGACACCCTGTTTACCCGAAAAATCATCACGGAAGGAAAGGGCATTGGACAGCAACACATCTATGCCATTGGTTCACTCGTTCTTTGGACCAATAGAAAGGATTTAAAAAACAAAAACTTATTTAATCTATTGACTAATAGCAATGTAAACAAAATATCCTTACCTAATCCAACCACTGCTCCTTACGGTTTTCAAGCTAAATTAGCTTTAGAAAAAGCAGGACTTTGGAAGAAAATTTCTTCTAAAGTTGTCCTTGGAGAGAGCATAGCGCAGGCTACCCAATACATTTACTCAGGGGTTTGCGAGGTAGGATTTGTTTCAAAATCGGTATTATTTTCACCTGAATTAAAAAATAAAGGTTACTGGGAGGAAGTTCCAAACCATTTATACGAACCTATTTATCAAGGTTTCGTCATAACGCAGAGGGGACAGGAAAACAATATGAAAGCAAGTACCTCTTTTAGTCAATTTATGAAAACACCAGCAGTAAAAGATATATTGTTAAAAAACGGCTATCAATTGCCTGATAAAGAGTAAAACCTTGGAAGAGAATTTTTTTCAAACCCTATTTTTAACGTTAAAACTAGCTTCATTAACTACGACTATTTTGTTTGCCGTAAGTATTCCCATTGCTTTTTATCTTTCCCGAAGCCAGGGTATATTAAAATCAATGTTAGAAATTATAGTGACCCTTCCCCTGGTTTTGCCCCCTACTGTTATTGGATTTTACTTATTGCTTCTCCTCAGTCCTGAAGGATATATAGGATTCATTTTCAATGAATTATTCGATGTAAAACTAATATTTAGTTTTACAGGATTAGTATTGGGATCCATCATTTATAGTTTACCCTTTATGGTACAACCGATACATGCCGGACTTGAAAAAATACCAAAACAACTCATTGAAGCTTCTTATTTAATGGGTAAATCGAAATGGCAAACACTGCTGAAAGTGCAATTACCTAATTGCAAACCAGCAATTTATACAGCTATTGCCTTAACTTTTACCCATACCATGGGAGAATTTGGCATTGTTTTAATGATTGGCGGGAATATACCTGGCGAAACGAGGCTGGCGGCCATGGCCATCTACGACGCCGTAGAATCGTTGAATTATCAGCAGGCAAATCAATATGCCCTAAGCCTTATTTTTATAACCTTGGTACTACTTGGATTCGTCCATTTGTGGAGAAAAAAAACCATCAATTCGTAAGAAAATGAATTTTTCGATTGACCTTTCCCACTCCTTTTCGACCTTGCAGGGAATTCAAAAAATAGAGGCAAATCTGCAAATACCTCTTAGTGAATATGTCTCTATTTCAGGCATTTCGGGGAGTGGGAAAACGACCTTTTTAAGGCTTATCAGCGGTCTTATTCAACCCCAAAATGGAACTATTTGTTGGGGAGAGCAGGTTTGGCACGACACCAAAAACAAACAATGTATTCCTCCTCAGGAAAGAAATATAGGCATGGTTTTTCAAGATTATGCCTTATTTCCAAATATGAATACCTTAGATAATATAATTTTTGCCTGTAAAGAAAAGGTTGAAAAGAAATATTTGCAAAGCATAGTCGACACCTTAGGATTAGATAATTATTTACCACGATACCCACATCAGCTTTCCGGAGGACAACAACAACGGGTCGCTATTGCCAGAGCGCTCATTTCAAAACCGGCTCTTTTACTGTTGGACGAACCCTTTTCTGCCTTAGATGAATCGCTAAAAAAGACAGTTCAATCATTTATTTATGAAATACACCAACAAAATTCGATGACCACCTTCGTGGTTAGCCATCAAATTTCAGAAATTAAACCTTATGCCCAACGGTTTTTACAATTTGAAAATGAAAAACTTTTGGACTACCATTACATTGAAAAAAAGAATTTGTCGGTGCAGGGTATTCTTATTTCCAAGGAAATGAGTGCGTCTGAAATGAGCCAGGTCACCCTTTTATATGATGGCAAAACTTACCAATTTCCTTTTCCAAGTTCCGAACTTGAAAAACTAAATATTGGGGACAAAATACATTTTGGGATTTTTCTCTGACGTTGGATTATAAAATTAACAGAACCAGGAATATGAATACCTGATAAACTTTCTTTATGAAATAGCTCTATTGATGAAAAACGAAGGTAAAAAAACGGTCCAGGTACTTCTTATCTAATATTCACTTAAATAAATACCATACCCGGACCGTTGATAATTACTCTCTTATTGATTATACTTTTTAATTACCTCTTGAAAACCCTTATTTCTTCTGATTCGTTCGTAATAAAAGTAGGTTTCCCCTTCAATGCCCCTTTGTCGGTTATAGGCCAATTTCTGGTCTAAAATTGCGGGGGTGACACTATCTCCGCTCCCGATACCAACTAATATTCCAGGGCTAAAAATAAGTTCCTTAGCATTGAACGGCGACATATTGTTCATTGCCTGATCAAAGGAAGCTTTGTAATCATTAAAATTATATCTATATAATTGAGGATGAACATGATCCACTATACCTCTTCTCAACCATTCCGGCCAATCTTGCAGATAATTTTGTAATGACCAGCTAAAAGGCGAGGGTGACCAGGAGACCATCTGTTCCCCTTTCAACGATTTTATGTGCTTAAAGATATATTCCCCAAAATCGGATAATTTGTCTGCACGCCATTGAAGCCAATGCGAGTCCAGATAGTTAGAAGGAGCAGTTCGTCCTGTTTCTGTTTTATACCTTGCAGTTAAAGAAGCATTATACCCCCCGTTGGAAGCCAAAGCAGGAAGCCTGTCATCGCCTTGAACCCCAGCAAGATCGGGATATTTTTCCACCACTTCCACCATAAGTTTTTTGACAAACTGTTGTACCTCAGGATTGAAAGCGTCCAACCAATAAAATTTATTCTTCTCTGTTATATTTCCTGCTGCATCTCTTGAGGCCCAGGAAGGGTATTTTGCCACTAAGGCACCTCCGGAATTATCGCCATACACGGAGGCAAAACCATATTCAAACCAAGCGACCACCTTAATTCCGTGTGGTTTTGCTGCTTCAATCATTTCAGCCAACGGATCTCGTCCTGCATATTTCGGATCGATTTCCACCCCCATATAATCTTTCATCACCTGGCTTTTGTACTTCGTTTTTGCATCATTGTAAGTGACCACAAAAATGGTATTAATGCCAATGTCTTTGCATATATTAACACATTCTGTAATATTTGCTTTTGTAGCAAAAACATCACTACCAACATCACTTACCCAAACTCCTCTCACTATTTTTCGCGTAAACGCATTGGTATTGTAATTCCCTATTTTAACCGAGTAGGTTTTTGATACCTGATCGTCATACTTCACCGTATAAATGACCTCTTTACTTAGGTCGGTGAGGGCATTGGGATCAGGAGTAATAGAAAGCGGCGTAATTTTCGAGGGAAAGGTAAGTTTAAGTTTATATCTTTTTCCAGCAGATTGATTGTAGCTAAGTCCAATATAATCATTTCCTGCCTGTGAGAGTTTTATATTTGACACCGAGTTATCGTCATTCAATACATCAACACGTTCAATAATATACTTAGCAGGATTTAACGGTTCCTCATTCAGCGTAAAAGTATATGTTTTTTTTATGGTCTTATTATATTGAATATCGACGATGACAGGGACTTTAAAATCTATGGGTTTTGACATATCGGGCGTAATACTCAATGGAGTAATACCCTTAGGAAAAACGAACTTAACATTAAAAAATTTACCCGTTATACCATCATTTTCAACGAGCGCATCTATTCTACCCCCATTTATATTATAATTGACATAAAGTGGTTCATTATTTGGACTGAAAACCTTAATACTATCTATATCAAAATTTTCTACATTGTCGGTAGGCAACTCAGCAATTTTACAACCCGAAGACATCGTAGAAAAACACCAGACCAATCCAATTAAAATTTGAAAAACTTTCACGTTATTTTGTTTTTAACACTCCTTTGAAAATGGGTCTTTATCGACTAGCGGATAAAGACCCTATTAATTCACTCATTAAAAAAGAAAAAGTTAATCAACCTCATATACAACAAATCCGTTTTGCGCGGACATACAAGCTAATCTAAGTTTTCCCGTAGCAGTCGTTGCGAAGGCTGTTTGGCAATAAAAATCACCTAATTCCCCTGAAATACCACCAAGACCTACATCAATTTTCTGTACATTATTCCAAAGGGTAAATTTCGAATTAGCCAATTCCGAATTTATCTCGGTAATACTGCTTCGGTAACCTTTTTTAGTGACATCAAGCAGGACAAATTTACTGGCTTTCGGATTAGCTGCATTGGTTGACCAGGAAAATACGCCCCACATAACATATTTTCCTCTATTGTGTTCAAATGCCTTCATTCCCACGGAAGAACCATTGACCAAAGCTCCTGAAAATGCTGCCGGACTCGCCAGGGAATTATTCAGAATAGTTGGTGTTGAGGTTCCTGAATTATAGAAGAACTCATTTGAATTTGGTATCGGCAACAACTCTATATTGGGACCATCACCCGCACCGGCAGCTAATAATCCATTTATTTTTTGATTTGACGTAAAGGCCGTAACCTTCTGACCGGCCAAAACGGAAGCAACGGGAATGGTAGCAGTATACAGAACCGGATCTTCTTTTGGACTTTTACGGAGTGGTGCTCTGTCCACAAAATAGGCGATGATATTGTTACCCTCCTGTTTCACGTGGAAATTCTGAATAATTCCACCCGTAGGAACTGGAATTCTCGCGACCTCCACAGGAGCGTCAGAAGGTCCTGTCGTTGGCCAGGCGCTAACAATCACTTCTCCTCCACCCCAGGGATTATTACAACCAAGTAAAACCGTCCCTACATTTTGAAGTATTTTAAAACTTGCCTTTTTACCATCAGCATAAGCCACATTCAGATCTGTAGGCTCAGAGGTGGGAGAGGCCAGATTGTATTTTTTTATACCATCTGCATAAGCTACAAAAGCAAATTCTCCTTTAGAATCTAAGGCAATAGAGGTTTCTGATTTGGTGGCAAAAGCACCTGGCCTTAAGGAGGATGCCAGAGAACGGTCTAAAAGTTTAGTAATTTTGGTGAAGCCATAGTCCTCCACTTTTATGGAATACGTTTTCGAAGACCCCCCGTTTTTAACCGTAATAGATTGAGGATTCGTAAAATCCAACGCTTTTTCTCCACCTACAATGACAGCCGTTGAAGGTGTCAACGTAATCTTCGGAGTAATGGCGGTAAGATTTGTACCCTGGGGTACTCTTACACTGATTCTTCTTGCATCTTCCTCTATGACGGTCTGTTCGGCACCCGTAATAGAAAAAGCGTTAATGACCGGAGCTTGCGGCGCCTGTTCTATTATGTTAATGGTATATTTACGAATCGCAGTTTCTGTAAATTTAACAGTGAACGTTTTAGCAATAGAAAAGTCTATAGAATCTGTTAACAGAGGAGTTACCGAAATGGGGGTAATCCCTGCAGGGTACTGAAATTCTACTTTAAATCTTCTGCCATCGTTACCGTCATCAGGCACAATGGCGTCCACCGTGTACTCGGCTTCACTTAATTTGGTAATGGTTGATTGGGCATTCAGATCTTCTCCTTTGGTAGAGAGCACTTTAACCTTCTCTACGATATACTTGGAAAGATTGGTATCTATCACCTCAGCTGCTTCCTTTTTACAGGACATTTGAAATAGCATAAAAGAGATGGTTCCGATAAGGAGCAAACCCGGGCTTTTAATTTTCTTTGGTATTAAAAATGAATGGTACATGTTTTACTAATTTTAGAGTGATTAAACAAGTTTTTAGTTAATTATAAACTACGATTAAGTAATCTTTCTTATCTCCATTTTCTGCTATGACAGAAAATCGATAGGGTTTGGACAGGTCTGTATTTCCCTTAAATGCGGGTACTATGATAGCTGAGGTAGGCACCACAATATTTACGCGCATCAAGGAGAATGAGGCATTTTGCAATGGCGGAATTTTAAATTGCAATTCACCTTTCACCTGATCACTAGCTATCGGTGGATAGATTTTTAATGGATCTTTTGAGTAAGCGAGGGAAATACTCAAGAGGGTATTATTGGTACTTTGCGGAAAGACCTGTTCCTTTTGGCAGCCAAAGAACAAACAAATGGCTACCACCATTATTCCCATGATATATTGTTTACCAGCCATTGGGTTGCGTTGTTATTTTAGAATTATTATTCAATTCATTGATAGGATAAGGAAACCTATCAAAACGATCAGGGTAAATTCGTGTATTGATATCAACGGCCACTCTTTCAAATACTAATTTTCCGTTGGCACGTTTCGTAATTTTAGCGCCATGAAACTTTTTACCATGCAGAACAGAAGCGGCCATTTTCCAACGTCGCAAATCCCAGAACCTATGACCTTCCAAGGCCAGTTCGACCATACGTTCACGCACTAGTTCAGCCTTAATATCGGGTTTGAGGGTAGTTACATCTTTTTGTAATGAACGGTTGCGTACTTTAAGAATCCATTGTTCTGCTTCCGACCTTTTATTGAGGTTTATGAATGCTTCCGCCAAAATAAGATAGACCTCGGCCAATCTTATTTCTATACAGTCCTGATCACTTTTTCTATACGCCAGATCAAAATTAAGATTAGATTCATCGCCTAGTTTTCTAAAATAGTAGCCAGTAACGGTCGTATTCGGGTACGGCGAACTATTGTAGGCAAGGAAACGATCTAAACCATTTCCAACGGAAGCATTTTCTCCTTCCCAGGTCTGAACAGTCCTTCCTTTCCAGGGCGCCCCATTATAGAGAATCGTCGCATAAAATCTACTTTCTCTTTGCAGGTACATTGTAGAATCAAAAGAAGAAGAAGAAGGATTAAAATCAGCACCATTTTCCATAAAGAAGGCATCGACTAATTCCTGGGTAGGGCATAAACGGCCTCCTTTACCTTGAATATCACCACTTGGAGCAATGGTTTCATCCAAACCATGAAATAGACCATTGGTGTGTCGATATTTTTTCACCAAAATATGCTCTTTACTTTTCCTTCTTTTATCATTCAAAAAAATGTCAGCAAAATTTGTTTCCAGTTCAAAACCGCCTTCGTCGATTACTTTTTTTGCCGCATCTGCCGCTTTTTGCCATCTTTCGGCATAAAGCATGGCCCGGGCGTTCATGGCAAGCGCTGCCCATTTGGTTACTCTGCCATCACCCGTATTTATCGGCCAAGAAGCAGGCAAATGGGCTGCAGCGAACTCAAAATCTGTTTCAATAAAATCCCAGCAATCCTTTTCACTATTTATTGCCATTTCCACAGGGTCATTAAGGGAACGCCTGATGATAAAAGGGCCGTGACTCCGGTAATTTAGAAAAAAGATATAAGCTCTAAAAAATCTGACTTCTGCCTCCATTCGCAAGCGAACAGGTTCTGAAAATTTGGTATTATATTTTTGAAGATCATCCAAAAATTCAAGAATTCGTCGATTCCAGGCGTAGGCATTGGCCCAGACACTGAAATGATTGGCCGCAACGGAGGTATAACCATCTTGCGTCATAATCAGATTGGCCGTGCCCTCTCCGGGAGAATTGGACGAATATTTTGCCAAATCAGTCAAACCATCTGACATGGTAGCATCACCACCAATGGGCTTATTCCCGAATATAAAATATTCGTTAAAAATCCGGTAAAAAGAATTGATATAAAGATTGACACTTTGTTCGTTTTCCCACACCGCAATTTCATTGTAACTATCTGTAGGAACAAAATCTATGGTATTGGAACAACTTACAAGAAATATCGATAAAATAATGATGTACTTTCCCATATTCTTTAAATTGAAATGTTAATACCAAAATTATATACTTTCTGCTGCGGATAAAAACCATTATTAACCGTAGGAGCCTCAGGATCAATATATTTCAGTTTGCTCAGCGTAAATAAATTGGTTCCACTAATGAATACACTCATCTTTTTCTGCCCTGCATTTTTACTTGATTTGAGCATAAAGGAATAGGAAACCTCCACCGTTTTTAACCTGATATAGGAAGCATCTCTTTTCCAAAAGTCCGTTGACAGATTATTATTAAAGGGAGTTATGGTCGTCAAACGAGGAAATTCTGTAAGGTCGCCCTCTTTTTGCCAGGTATTCTCCAATATGAAATAAGGCGTATTGGCTCCCCATTTAAAAGGTTGAGTAAAAAAAGTTCCGTCAGAAAATCCAGCACCAAGATATTCTCCGGTAAGCATAAGATCGGTTCGGGTAGCCCCTTGAAAAAATGCGCTCACGGATAAATTCTTATAATTTGCACTCAGATTTAGTCCTAAGATAACTTCAGGAATGGGGCTTCTGCCTATCCAGGTTCTGTCGGCAAAATTAATAACTCCATCACCATTCAGATCTTTATATCTGATGAATCCAGGTTTTATCTCATACGTGGTGAGGGCTGCCGTGGCTATTTCTTCTGCATTCTGAAAGAGACCATCTGAAACCCATCCAAGAACGGAACCAAGGGGTTGGCCAGTTCTTCGTTGCCAGGGAGGAACATTTGGACTTTCCCCTATTTCCAAAAATTTATTCCGTGAAAAAGTCACATTTCCAGAAACCTGATAACTAAAATCTTTCCTTACTTGCCTGCTGTGAGTAATTATGGCCTCAAAACCTCTGGCATCCATTTTACCCGCATTCACCACAGAAGGAAAATTACCTCCAACTGAGGGTGGAAAAATACCGGCTACACTTTGAAGAATATCAGAAGTTACTTTGTAAAATGCATCAAATTCAAAGGAAAACAGACCGTCTAAAATTTCTGCTTCAAAACCACCATTATAAGTGACCGTTTTTTCCCAGGTAATATCATAACTAGGAACAGCGCCCGTCAAAAGATCGAGATAAGCATTATCACCAAAAATGACTTGTGGTTGCGTTGACAGATTAAATTGCTTTAAGAATCGAAATCCACCAATATCATCATTCCCCAAAAGACCTGCTGATGCCCTAAGTTTTAATCTGGAGACGACAGGAAAAAGTTGTTGGAAAAAATTTTCCTTATCTAAGTTCCATCCTAAAGACACTGCGGGAAAAATACCCAGCCGATTACCCTTAGCAAACCTGGACGACCAATCAGCTCTTCCCGTAAATTCAGCCATATACTTGTCATTCAACACATAACCTACCCTGGACACAATACCCCGTGTTCCCCTTTGACCCCTACTACCATACAAACTATTCGTAATATATTCCGTAGCGAAATTCAATTCGGGTAAAGCCGTTAGGGGCAAATCCTGACCACTTACACCAAAGGTAGAAGTTCTTGTACTCTGCTCCTCAAAAAGAACTAAGGCATTGAGTACACTTTTACCCCAGGTTTTTTGATAATCTGCCGATAATTGAGTGGTTATTCTGTGGTAATCATTAAATCCCTGTGATAATTCGTTTTTATTACTTGCAATATCTTTTGACATCAGACGGTCAAAATACACCAGTTCCCTTTTAGCATATTCCCAGGTAGCCAACCGTTGTGGGGTACGAAAATGTTTAGTCAAACCATTTTCATAATCGTATGACAGATTAGCTTTTAAATTAAGTCCTGGAATAGCGGGTAATTTATAAATAAAACTAGCAGTACTTTGAAAAATTTTCCGTTTCTGGTTGTAGAATCCCGACTGATCTCTGGCCACTAAAGGGTTTCCCCATCCAAGAGGCGTGCCATCGGGCAAATTAGGAAGAGAGGTGGGTCTGGCCAAAATGGAATAGAAAATAACATTCTTATAATTATCAATCGTTATATCTTGAGAACCTGGTGATGTTCCCGGCTGTTTTCTCTCCTCTACTCTGCCTGCAATATTTAAGGCGACACTAAAATTTGCATTCACCTCATATTCAACATTGGATCTAAGGTTAATTCTGTCAAAAGATACCCCATTAATAATTCCATCCTGATGCAGACGCGCTACGTTATTAAAGAATTTTAACTTATTACTGCCTCCATTAATATTCAGATTTTGATATGATTGTGGCGCAAAAGGCTCAAAAATCAGTTTCGTCCATTCTGTGTTACCCAAAATACCGTCAGGGTCTCCATTCTTTATTTTATCGATATCGGAGGGAGAATAATCGACGGCAAGACCATCCAATTGTCTGGCTTTATTGTGCCATAAAGCATAATCAGGACCATTAGGATAATCAGGAAAAGCGGTATTTTTAGAAATGCTGTAAGTACTTGTAAAGCTAAGATTGATTTTTTCACTTTTCTTTCCAGATTTTGTAGTCACCATAACTACGCCGTTGGCAGCTCTTACGCCGTACATAGCAGCAGAAGCAGCATCCTTCAAAATAGAAATGGTCTCAATTTCATTGGGGTCAAGATTATCAAATGGTCTTTCTACCCCATCAACGATAATCAAAGGCGCACCTGAACCTGTAGGCGAACTCCTGCCTCTGATAAAAAATTTGGCAGAATTTTCTCCTGGCACGCCACTTTGCTGTCTTGCAATAACGCCGGGCAATCTACCTGAAAGCATGGTCGTCAGATTATCCACTGGTTTTTGTGAAAGTTCCCGACTACTTAATGTGGCTACTGAACCAGTCAAATGAGCACGTTTTTGAACACCGTAAGCAACTACGACAATTTCATCAATTTGAGTACTTTCAATTTCAAGATTAAGATCGATTTTAGATTTTCCAGCCACTGAAATTTCCACAGATTTATACCCCACGTAAGAAAAAACCAATACGCCATTTTCTGAAATTTCTATATCATACTTCCCCATCTCGTCAGTAATGGTTCCCATTCCCGACGATTTAACCATAACCGTCACGCCTACGGCTGGCGATCCATTTTCATCAGTAACGTAGCCAAAAACGTTCTTAACCTTTGTGATTTTCGCAGGAGGAGAAGGTTTTGAGGAATTCACATTGGTATTAACCTCTTGTTTTTCATCGGCAGGCGGAGAGGATTTAATCACATAATGCTGTTGGCTTATTTTAGAATACGTAAGTTTAACAGGCTTTAAAATTCTATCCAATTTCACCTCAAGTTTCTCCTCCCAATTGGAATAAGCACCCACTTTTAAGCCGACCACTAAAGCATCATCATAAATAAATTGTATATCGTATTTATCCTGAATTTCTCTCAATGCCTTTTTAACATCTGTTAATTCCTGAGAAAACGCAGAATAACCAAAAGACAAAAGAAAAAGTAAAGGGATAATGAACTTGTTTTTTGTCATATCCTGAGGTTATTTTAAGGTGATTAAAAGTGTATTATCCTTTATAGACATATTGATATCAAAGGCTTCTTCCAGTGCTTTGAGCAACAATTCGAGATCATCGGCAGGCAAAATACCGGTAAATGACTTGTCCAGCAAAGATTTATTTTCCAAAACGGCACCTAAGCCGTGTATTTGCTTTAGGTGACTTAAAACATCAGAAAAAGGCGTTTTATCAAAAACAACTTTATTGAGGGTCCAGGAATCAATCTTTTCAGAAGCCACCTTATTTTTTGAAATGGTTTTATCCATGACATCATACTGTATATAATCTCCGGGGTGCATTAGAATAACGGGGAGATCGGGTAAATCATTCAGTTTAATGCCCCCTTCCTTGAGATAGACTTTCGTTTTACTTCCTCTGGAAAATACGTTAAATGAAGTTCCGGTGACTTCAATGGTTCCCGAATTGGTGTGAACCAACAATTTATAATACCTACCGGACGATGATAGTTTTTTAATATTAAAATGAGCTTCTCCCGTCAGCGTCATTTCTCTCTTTTTCTTCAACCAGCCAGTGGTCCACATTTTAATAGATGAGTTGGCATTGAGAATGACCTTACTGCTGTCAGGGAGAAAGACGGTAGCCACCTGCTCAAAACCAGTTTTGTATTCATATATTTCTTCCTTTCTCAAAAAATGGTCCAATAAAGCACCAGACAGACAGCTTAACAAAACGACGGTAGTTATTAAAAAAGCTTTTTTAACGAGGGCAGGTTGAACTTTATTTTCAACCTGCCGACTTGAAAAAATTTCATTCTGTTTCGTTAACAAGGCATTCCATAACGATTCAACCTCAGCGGGAAACATCTCAGAGTGATCAGGTTGTAATGCCTGAATAAGCAACTTTGCTTCTCTTACGTCCCTACTTTTTTCAGGAAAAACATCACAAAACGTTTCCCAAAAAAGGCTTTCCGCTTCTGTGGGATGACAAACATACCTTACGAAATCGTCATCGGCCGCAAAGTCTTTTGAGGAAAACGATTTGTATTTATTGAACAATGATTGATTCATGAAATACACTTAAAGGCTAAATCAGTAGGACAATTACTTTTGAATAAGCAGTTTTTGAGTATAAACACCTTTAGCCGTTTCTACTGAAAGTAAATATAAACCCTCTTGAAAAACACTAACATCCATAGTTAATTGCGAATTTTCGACAGACATCGAGCGAACAATCCGCGCATTTACATCATGAACAACTACTCTTTTTATGATATGCTCAGACTGAATATTAAGAACATCGGAGGCAGGATTTGGGTACATTTTAAATGCAGAAAAATCAAGCTCTGCAGTATTTGACGCAATATCTCCAAATTTTTGAAGTATAAAACCATTTCCAGCGGAATAAACGAAGGAAAGCAGATGCCCCGCCTCGTTTGGAAAAATATCTACACTTACACTGGCATTTCCATTGGAAACATTTCCAATATTGAGAGAGTGGATGAGCCTTTCCACCGCTGGCTTTTTACCTATATTTTTAATGGCACTGAGGGTAGTAGTATCAGCGCTTATGTCCATAAAATACTGAAAATTTTCTACCGGACTTGTTTTTACGTGTTGGTAAGCCAACAACCTTTTATCCTTATAAAATAAAATCTGGGCATACATAGGCCAACTTGGAAAATACACACCAGGCTTTATCCATTCCAGCACCTTAAAGTCTTTATCGAGAAGAGCCATACCCATGGTAGGCCCACTTGCCAGATACATATCACTTTTTGGTACTTTAGTCATTCTGGCAAAATTTACATTAGCCACGCTGTCTAAGGTAACTATTTGAGGCACTTTTTCTGAAATGGTATCCCCCCTCATTTTCCATACGTAGAAATTTTTTGTCCCCCATCCAGATGCAACAAAAAGACCATCTGTGGCAGGATCTCCCAATACGGTAATGGCGTCGCCAAGTCTTACATTGGTTGCCGGAGCGGGAAACTCAAGCAGGACTTTAGGAGTAGCTTCTTTGTTTAACCATCCATAAAGTTTAAATATATTTCCCGTTGCATTTACCATATTACTTAAAAACACTTTTTTTCCAACTACCGTAAGATCGGAAACGGCAAACAAACCGCCGGTTACCCCTGTCGTATTCATCGTTTTTGGATCAAGATCAGGTTTGGTCACATCCCAATAGTAAATGATATTCCCCCCCGTACGAGTAGCAACAAAAATATTTTCACCATTGAAGCCTGCACCTCTTGTATTACCGGCATTGTCAATAATCGCAGGAAGTTTGTTGCCCGCCTTTGACTTATCCACCAAAGTGCTTATAGGATTCAATAAAGTAGATTGGCTAATCAACGGACTTCCATTAGCCGCTAAAATAACCAAAACAATCATTTTGTAAAATCTATGCATTGTAATTGATTTATAAAATAAAAAAATGGTTTACTTATATCTAATGAAATTAAATGCCAATTTTATCCCTTTTTTCAAGAAATTTATTTAATCGCAAAAAAGATTACCATTTTTCATTGCGAGATTTTCATATAGTTTTTCTATGGCTTTGTATAGCATTTTATACACTGAACTCACCTCAATGTCCATAATATCAGAAATTTCCTGATAGGTCATTCCTTCGTAAAATCTTAGATAGATACACTCCTTTTGACGACGCGGCAAAAGGTCTATGACTTGCGCTAACTCTCTTATGCGAATCATGGTTATCTCATCTTCAATCATCTTATCCTCTGTAGAATAATCCATACTGAAATCAGTATCAATCAACAATATGTCGGTAAATCGCTGTTCAGCTTTTAGCTTTTTAAAAATTTCTATTCTTAAAGACTTGAAGAGATAAAGCTTAATAGCATTGGTAAGGTTTACTTTATCGTATTTGGTGAGGAGAGAGAGAAAAACCTCCTGAATAGCATCTTTTGTCAGCATTTTGTCCTGACAAATTTTGAAGCCATAATTATATAAAATGCCTACGTAGTTGCGATACAAATACTCAAATGCCTCTTTGCTTCCTGATCTGAAATCATTCCACAATTTTTCGTCATCCGAATAATGGTAATACATCATTTTTTAACCTTGAGTTTTTCGACTATTTTACACTATATAAAAAGTACTCTATTGAAAATAGTTAAACATTTTCTTAATCCTTTTCAGCTTTTTAAACCAAAGGAATACTTTTTTACAAATTACAGTAAAATTTCAAAACACAACAGAGTTAGTTCATAAAAAATTAAATAAAGTTGATTATAATTTTTATATAATCAAAAGTTGCCACATTTTAGTGAACTAAGCACCGTAATTTCCATCTATCCTCCTTATTATTCCTAATGGATTATCGTCTTTGAGTTCATCGGGCAGCAAATTATGTGGGAAACCTTGAAAGCATAATGGTCTTGTAAAACGATAGATAGCTGATGTACCAACGGAAGTACTACCTGCGAAAGTAGTTGAGGGGAAAGGCCCGCCATGCACCATTGAATGGCAAACTTCGACGCCTGTAGGAAAACCATCAACAATCAATCTACCCACTTTTTGGGTTAAGACATTTACCAAACTCACCTGAGCAGGCTTTCCGGCATCTAATCCGAACAAAGAAGCGGTTAAATGACCCGAAAAAAAGTGAGCTAATTCTTCCATTTGCGAAACATCCTTAGCTACTATGATTATACTTGAGGGGCCAAATATTTCTTCAATCTGAAAATTTGAATGTAAAACGGCCTCGGCCTTTACAGTTAATAAAGTGGGAGTAACCCCCGTAAAGGTCGTTGCTGCCTGCCCTAGGGTAACCACCTCGATATCATCCTCAGCTTTTGCCGCTTCAATGGCTTTATCAAATTGATTTTTAATTCCTTCCGTTAGCATGCTACCGCCAGGAATCTCGCTAAATTTTGATTTAATTTTCTCTATAAAAGGAGAACAGTTTTCACCCTCTTCAATGATTAATACACCGGGATTAGTACAAAATTGACCTACGCCAAGATTTACTGCCTGCACAAAACCCTCTGCCAGACGATCAGCGTGATGTTCCAGGGCTTCTGAAAAAACAAAAACCGGATTCACGCTACCCATTTCCGCATACACAGGAATAGGCTCTTCTCTTTTCATAGCTGCATTAAAAATAGCCATACCCGCCGCGTGAGAGCCTGTAAAACCTATGGCTTTAATGTCACTTAGATTAACCAGAGCCATTCCTACTACTGGACCGCCATGAACCATTGAAAACACACCCTCAGGCATATTTACCTCCCGGGCGGCATTAATAATGGCCATTCCAATCATTTCGCAGGTTCCGGGATGAGCTGGATGGGCTTTAACTATAACCGGGCACCCTGCTGCTAAAGCAGAAACGGTATCACCACCTGCCACAGAAAAAGCCAGAGGAAAATTACTGGCGCCAAAAACAGCCACTGGTCCTAAAGCCGTTTGCATAGAGCGAATATCAGGTTTAGGCAAAGGCTGCCTGTCTGATTGGGCCAAATCGATACTTGCATTTACCCAGGAGCCCTCCCTTAGAAGGGCGGCAAAAAGTTTAAGCTGCCCTACGGTTCTTCCCCGTTCCCCTGTAATTCTTGCTAAAGGCAAACCTGTTTCAAGGTGACATCGTTGAAGTAAATCATCGCCCAATTTTTCGATATGTTCCGCAATCAGGGTAAGAAAATGTGCTTTTTCAGCACCCGATGTTAATCGATACTGCTGAAAAGCATTCGAGGCCTTTTCACCTGCTAAAGCAATCTCTTCTTCTGTTGCCTCCTTATAAAAAGGCACTAGCTTTTCCCCGTTTACTGGATTTATAGCTTGAAATACCTGCTTGCCTACTCCTGAAGGAGTGAAGCCTATATATTGGTTACCCTGCAAATTCATGATTTATTTTTTAACCCCCACGGTATTTTTCAATATCCCAATAGGTTCTATTTCAATAGTTACCATATCCCCAACTAAGAGGGTAAAATCGTTATCAGGAACAAGACACGTTCCAGTCATCAAATATACACCTTTTGGAAAACTCATTTCTCTAAAAAGAAAATCTACTAATTCCTGGTGCTTTCTTTTCATTCTATCTATTGAAATTTGACCTTCAAAAGCAATGGCTCCGGCTCTCTCAATATTCATTTTAATGAAAGTATCAGATGCAATAGGATATTCAGGAACATACAAACAGGGGCCTATGGCTGCAGAAAAGTCATAACTCTTGGCTTGAGGCAGATATAAAGGATTTTCACCCTCAATATCTCTTGAACTCATATCATTCCCAATGGTATAACCAACTATTTTCCCTGAACTATTGGCAAATAAAGTTAGCTCCGGCTCGGGAACATTCCAATGGCTATCTCGTCGAATGTGAACGATATCATTGGGACCGGCACATCTTTCTGCGGTAGATTTAAAAAATAATTCAGGACGCTCTGCCTCATATACTTTAGCATAAAAGTCTGCTGCACCACTGGTTTTTGATTCCTCCATTCTTGCCTCTCGACTTCTTAAATAGGTTACGCCTGCTGCCCAAATTTCCTGATGTTGGATTGGTGCCTGCCAATCATTTTCCAAAAATTCGGAAGCTGAAAAAGTAGCCATTCCCGCTATCTTCCTGCTAACAAATGAGTACAAATCATCTCTATTCACTAAAGAATCCCAATCCAAATCTTCTACTTTGTAAAAATCATCCTGATGATTAATTACAATGCCTTTTGTAGTTCTGTATATTT
>Ga0247841_10001642_pt1 | contig 48637 bp, 52 predicted proteins | sample LaCruzMarch2015__2_FD_192410 | JGI IMG/M metagenome (GOLD analysis project Ga0247841, IMG submission 192410) | Freshwater microbial communities from meromictic Lake La Cruz, Castile-La Mancha, Spain - LaCruzMarch2015_18m | ecosystem: Environmental > Aquatic > Freshwater > Lake | place: Spain... | reverse complement strand
GCCTTAAGCATAGAACTATGTTAAGCAGTTGATTGTATTTAAGGATATTGGCGTAACGGGTGGGGTACGATTCATCCCCGGCCTAAAGACCGGGGCGTTCTCTACCCCTACACCCCACGCCTGTAAGGCACCCAGCGGCAAGGCCATCTCCGAGCTTGTCTCCGGCCTGGGCCAAAATGGGCAGATGATCATAGTAACCTATGTCAACGAGACGATGCGGTTTTCTCCTGCAAACCTGATGGGTGGCGGTCGATCCATCCGTGGCTGGGTCGGAGGCAATCCGGAAGACGCGTTACGCTTTAGCGCTCTCACAGGAGTCAGACCGATGGTCGAGGTGTTTCCATTGGAGCAGGCTGCTCTTGCTTTCGAAAAAGTGATGTCTGCAAAGGTTCACTTCCGTGCGGTTCTTAAAAATGGGAGGCAGGTAATCATGAGCGAAATTCTGAAGATCATCCAGGATAGGCATTCTTCTAGGGTTCCCTTCGATCAGGGCCATTTGCCATCGAAACATGACCTAATGCAGATCCTTGAGCCAAAAAAGAAAATATAAGGGCGCTAGGGCTGGGAGCCCTATACGCCGCCCAACCACTGTCCACCATCTTGTTTGAACGTGGTCGAATTCGTCACCGATACGGGCAGCAGGTTCATATCATTCGTCTTGTAGTTCGCATTTCCCTTGTTCATGCCGTCGATGGCATGGACGATGCCGCCCTGGGTGGTGTTGTTGGCGATGAGAATCGGTTTGCTCAGGTCAACCGGAGCGTCCAGCTTAGGCATGGGCAGCATGGGATCTTCTCCGAAGTGCTCTCTAACCCAGGCATTGTAGACATCCACCTGTGCATTAAAGCCGGTGACATTGATTCCCTTCAGGGCCTGCTCGTAGGCCTGGCCCATCTTAAAGCCGATATTGAGGCCATCTGCGGCACCTTGCTGCCAGTCGGTATAGCCTGCGGCCATAGTCAGGCCCACTAAGCATAAGAAAATAGCAATATACTTCATTTATCCATCACTCCTTGATTTTATCACATATCATTAATGGCAGCAATCGCTGCCAATAACATTAAACCAGGATTTCACATACATTCTAGCGGAACACCGGCGGCAGTGCGTAGCTTGTTCTACTGACGCCATTTGCCGTAGAGATATCATTACCTCTATCCACATAGATCGGCGCCCCCGTGTAAGGATCTAGGTAGAAATACTTGGTTTCCCCAGTGTTGGGTATTTTGTAAGCATAGATCTGATATCCTGTGTAGGGATCCGTCTCTACTTTTCCTATCCAGCCATCGGTATAATTGAGGGACTTCCAGGTATTAAATGGATCAGCTATCAGCTTTCCATTCTGAATTAGGCTTCCCTTGGGCGCGTTTCCCCAGTTCCACAGGCTGTTATTGCTATTGCTGCTGTTGGCAGCAGCCGGCTGTGTGTCATTGGCCTTTAGGGTGCCAATCACATTCCTGCCGAAATCTCCGCCCACACTCTGGAAACGGCTCGTGCTCTGTGCATAGCAATCCACTGCCAAGAGACAAGCTATTAATACTACCATTACTGCCCATGCAGTCTTCATACTGACCCCACCAAGCTAACATTAATGCGCAGCGATAAAAGGCTTTCGCGTGTCAGAGCCATTTTGACTGCAATTCTAAGACCAGGGATCATTGGAACCGAAGATCGGAGGCAGAGCGAATTTCTTCTGTTCTATGTACTGGCCGGAAACGGGCGTAAAGCTGGCATAGGTCGGCACTCCTGTTTCAGGATTAAAGTAGACGTAAACCATTTTTCCCGTCTTGGTATCAGTATATGTATAGTAGGATTGGCCTGTGATCGGGTCCACATAGGTTTGAACCGGCTCACCCGTCTGAGGATCTGTGTAGGAGTAAGCGGGAGCAACAGTACTGTAGGGATCCACAAAAGAATCTCCCAGCCAATTACTGGTAACATTAAGCTTTTTCATTGTATATTTAGGGTCGCCGATAAGGTTACCATCAACAACCAGGGTTCCCTTGGGCGAATTTCCCCAGCTCCACAGGCTGCTATTACTATTGCTTGCCGCAGCCGGCTTTGTATCATTGGTTTTTATGGTGCTGATCATCTTTTTGCCAAAATCTCCGCCCACGCTCTGGAAACGGCTCGAACTCTGGGCATAGCAGCCCGCGGCTAATAGGCATACTACCAGCACTACCACTACTGCAAAAGCAGTCTTCAAACTGACCCCACGAGCCAAGAAAAGGCAGCAGAGAAATAAAAGCCTTTCGCACGCCTCGATCTATTGTGTAGTCCCGAAAGTATTTCGCACATGCTTTACCCCTGAACCCGTAACACGAGTTATGAAATTGGACCAACGCAAGATTCATTGGATTATTCGCCAAAAGCAGAAATGGTTGACTACAAAGCAGATTGCACTGGATATGAAGATATCGCGCAGGCGAGTCCAACAAATCTGGAAAAGCTATGCAGAGAGCAAACAAGAACCTGCAATCGGCGAGAGCATGGGCCGGCCCAGGAAGCCCTTTGACGAGCGCGAGGCACGGATCGTTGGCGAAGGATATCGGCTTTATAGATTTGGGGCCCGGATGCTGGAGGTCGCTGTAAGAAAGGTTTTTAAGAGGCATCGATTAGCCTTTTCTTCATTTGAGCATCTCGAAACCCCAGAGCGGGCATTCAGAAGAAAGATGCGCCTGGAGATGTATTTTGCTATTGGCCACAGTTTGTTTGGACCATGAGAGGAAGTATGAATTATTCACACGAAATGGAATCTGAGCAGGTGCGAAATACTTTCAGGACTCTACCGCCAATCCGGAAAGGTTGATATACGTGTTGGTTATACGGGAAAGCCTGAAAAGGGCGCGTGGCCTAGTCCGGATAAGGCGGCAGCCTCCTAAGCTGTAGATCGGGGGTTCGAATCCCCCCGCGCCCGCTCGGCTTTTCTGAAAAACATTAGCCTCTCTGTGCGTCCTCTGTGAACAAAGAAGGATTTAGGGCACGATCTTCGATATCGCCAGCTCCAGGATATCCTGCGCTCCTGCCTTCTTCAACTGGGGGATGAGCAGGTTGACAGAAGACCTGTCCACCACCGTCTCCACGGCGTAGTAGCCGGAGTTGTAGAGCTTGGAGATGGTAGGGTTCTTCATGCTGGGCAGCATGGCGATCAAATTCGTCATCTCGTCCTCAGGCACGTTCATCTTGAGCAGGACCTTTCCTCTCGCCTTTATGACCGCGGACAGAAGCGTCTCTACGGCTATGATCTCCTCGCGCTTCTCCGGGTCTGCCCAGCTTTTTTTGTTGGCAATCAGCTCTGAGGTGGACTTAAGCATGACATCAATGATCTTCAGGCCGTTCTTCTTCAGGGTGGAGCCGGTCTCGGTGAGATCAACGACAACGTCGGTCAGCTCCGGAACCTTGGCTTCGGTAGCTCCAAAGGAGAACTGGATGTCCACCGGTATTCCCAGACGGAGGAAGAAGGCCTGGGTGAGGCTGGGATATTCCGTGGATACGCGGCTGCCCGGTCTTATCTCCCGGGCGGAGTGGATATCCAGGCTCTCCGGCACGGCAACCACCAGCTTTACAATGCCCGGTCCCTGTTTGCCGTAGTTGAGCTCAGCCACGCGGGCCACGACGGCACCTGACTCCATTATCCAGTCCGTTCCGGATATGCCCAGGTCGAAATAGCCTTTGGCCACATATCCCGGTATCTCCTGGGGACGGAGGATCTTCACCTTGCCGATGCGAGGGTCTTCTATGCGAGCGTTGTACTCCCGCTCCGTTCTCTTAACCTCCAGCCCGGCTTGTTCGAAGAGCTGCAGTGTCTGATTTTGCAGGCTGCCCTTGGGAATGGTGATGTCGATCATTCTGATGTTTTGCTTTTTTAGAACATATTTTTGTCTTTTGCTCGAAAGGTGGATCTATCGAGGATCTGCGTTTTTTTGCCGTTTTCCTGCACTCGTGGCTCACAATATTTATAAATAACAACAGTAATAAACATTGGAGGGAAGGGGGCAAGCAATTGGCATCTCTGATAATCTCTGATACTCATTTCGGCCTGGATTCATCGACTCTCAAGAGCCCGGCAAAGGTAGACCAGTTGATGCAAGAGATATCACAATTTGAGAGCGACTGCGACGAGGTCGTGCTCTTAGGCGATATCTTTGATTTCTGGAGGGTGCGCCCGGAAAATGCGGTGCGCTGCTCCATCCATCTTTTAAAACGGCTCTCCTTGGAAAGTCTGAAAATTCGCTACGTTGTGGGAAATCATGATCATCATCTGGTGGTACAAAAGCAGGAGGCAGAGTTCATGGAGAGGGCGGCACGCGGTGATCTATCTCCCGTTTATATTCCATCTTTACGCTGGAAACGGACTTTTTGCGGCCTTGATATGGAGATGCACTATCCCGCTTACCGGGCCCGTTGTTGCCATAGGACCATCCTCTTCACGCACGGCCATCATCTGGACGGCATTCAAAACGTAACTTTGCAACTGGTGGAGAAGCTGCGCCGGCTCTCCGGGGAGGAGCTTCTTCCCGCAGACCTGGAGATGATGATGACCTACGCCTACGAGGGCCTCTACCGCTCCGCCTGCATCGGTGAGATGGTCTCTTTCGAGAACTCCGTCTGGAAGGCCTCCAGCCTGCTGCAAAGGTTCAACGCGGGCGTTTTTTCCAACCAGCGTCAGGCCTCTGTCGAGGGGCAATATGAGGCCATATTGAAGTTCATTCGCGAGAGGAATCTAGGCAAAATAGACGGCTTCATTTATGGGGATACGCACCGAGCCGGCATTTTTCAGAGAAAGGGCGGGCCTCTGGCCGTGAACACGGGCTGCTTTACGCGCGAGCCGGGAAATAGGTCCTGCCTCGAGACGCCCGACACCTATCTGCTTCTGGATGAGGGAGGACTGGCCATAAGAGAGCTGGGCCGGAAAAAACCTTTATTTTTATGCGAGCTTCTCTAGATTCCAAACCTATTTCATCATGTATACTCTAGGTCAAAACATGTTCGAACCAAACGAGGAATCCCTGGTCCTGGAGATCGTTCGCGGCTTCTTTGACATTCCCTCTGAAGATATGATGAAGATCGGCGATCAAGTCAAAATGCTGCTCTTCGATCCAGAGATCGGCAGCGAGCAGGAAGCGGTGGCAAAGCTCAAGGAGGCGCTAAAAGAGATGTCCAAAGAGCAGGTCTTGATGGCAGGCTTGTTCGTTTCTGGCTTGCTGCGCTGTAATCTTGCAAAGCAAGTTGAGCAGCAGTATCAGCAAGCGAAGGCAGAAGGAAAAGTCGAGCCTGATTGTGGTTGTGATTGATGGCCCCTTTGCACCCGTTTCCCTATGAATGAGGCGCTTTCGGCATTCGGTGACGGCAAGGCCCTTAGCCAGGAGCTGCGGCGCATAGTCGATGCCATACTGGCAGGCGTTATCAAGACGCAGGCGGATCTGGAGGCGCATAAGAAGGAGGCCTCATCGCGCCTCGCCCTCTCCTCGCTGCCCAGCAATGCCGATATACTCGGCTTTGCCACGCCCCAAGAGCGGGCCCGGCTCAAGATGCTGGTGCGTAAGCCCACGCGAACCCTCTCCGGCGTGGCCGTCATCGCCGCCATGACCTCTCCCGCCCGCTGCCCGCACGGCACCTGCGTTCCCTGTCCGGGCGGAATTCTCTGTGCCTCGGCGCAAAGCTACACCGGTCGTGAGCCGGCGGCGCTTCGGGCAGCGCAGCACGGCTACGATCCCTACCGTCAGGTGACGGCCCGGCTGTCTCAACTGGATGAGATTGGCCATCCCTTAGACAAGTCGGAGCTGATCATCATGGGCGGAACCATCACGGCGCGTCCTTTAGGTTATCAGCACTGGTTTGTCAAGCGCTGTCTGCAGGCCATGAATGACTATCCCGCAGCAATTGCGCCTTTTGCAGCGTGGCAGTCCTTTGCCGATGCGTCCTCGGCCAATGAGACGGCCTCGGTAAGAAACATCGGCACCACCTTCGAGACCCGGCCCGACTTCTGTGGCCCGGCGGAGACCGCGAACATGTTGCTCCTGGGGGCCACCAAGGTGGAGCTGGGCGTGCAGAGCACCCGCGATGATCTCTTAGAGAATATGAAGCGTGGCCATACGGTTGAGGATGCCGTATCTGCCAATCGCGCTTTGCGGGAGGCGGGCCTGAAGGTGGGCTTTCACATGATGCCGGGACTGCCCGGCTCCTCTCCAAAGGTGGATCTGGAGGTCTTTGGCGAGCTTTTCTCGGATAGCCGCTTTCGCCCGGACTACCTCAAAATATATCCCACTTTAGTGGTAGAAGGCACCGAGCTATACCGGCAATACCTGAGAGGCGAGTACGTCCCTCTGGGCAACGCTGCTGCGGCAGAGCTGGTTTCTCGCATAAAAGAGATTCTGCCCGCCTACGTTCGGCTGCAGCGTGTACAGCGAGACATTCCCGCCCAGCTCATCGTGGCGGGGGTCAATAAATCCAATCTGCGCCAACTGGCCCAGCAGCAACTGTCGGCACGGGACTGCCATTGCCGCTGCATTCGCTGTCGAGAGGTGGGGCTGCGCCGGGTCCTGGATGGGGATGTGCGGCTCAAGCATGAGGTTTATGAGGCTTGCGGTGGTGCCGAGCACTTTTTGTCCTTTGAGGGGGAAGGCGAGACAATAGTCGGCTTCCTGCGCCTGCGACTTTCTGCCCGCGCCCGGGTGAGGGAGCTGCATGTCTACGGGCCCATGCTTCCCATCGGCAGCAGAGCGGAAGGATGGCAGCATCGTGGTTATGGGGAAAGACTGGTGCATGCGGCAGAGGCCCTGGCAGAAGAGGCGGGCTACGGCTCCCTGGAAATTACCAGCGGCATTGGAGCCAGAGGCTACTACCGGCGGTTGGGATATGAGCTATGCGGACCTTACATGGCCAGGCGATTGAAATAGGTTGGAAATGATAATGGGATCAAAGTACCACAACCATTAAATAGCGTGCACCAAAGAGGATTTGCGGTTCTGAGGAATTATAATATGCGTTGGCAAGGCAGAATTGGAAGGAAGCCCACCGGGGGAAAATTGATTCCCGCCAGGGGCAAGAGAAAGTGTGAGATAGGCAGAGAGCAGAGCGATACCACTATTGCCGCGGTCAGAGTTAAGAAGATCGAGACAAAAGGCGGAAACATAAAGATGCGCATGCTGCGGGGCGATATGGCCACAATTGCCGATCCAGTGACAGGCAAGTCCAAGACAGTCAAGATTGAGACCGTAAAGGAAAACAAGGCCAATTTGCACTACATGAGAAGGAACATTCTCACAAAAGGTGCCGTCATCAAGACGGAAATGGGAGATGCCAGGATAACCAACCGGCCCGGCCAGGATGGCGTCATCAATGCCATACTGCTGCCTGGCGTTTAAACCCCTCCTCTTTTAATGTTCGTCGTCTTCCGGTGTAGTTGTGGTCGCCACCTCTACGCCCCGTTGGACGCCAAGACCAGGACATGCCCCTGTGGAAAGAGAAATCTTCTCAGCAAGGTGAGGGTTTTAGCCCGGACGGAGGACGCTTATTCTGCTGGCGAGATGGTGAGAAAGCTGCAGCTTGAGGGGCACGGCATGACCGGATTCAAGCCGGCGGGGCCATAGCCCAAATGCGAGCTTATTTGTTGGTTCTGATGACAGAGTAGGCCCTCGTCCCGGAGAGGGTTGTGCAGTCCTCGTACTTGGCATAGATATAATAAAATGCGCCTGAAGGAGAAGCTGAGAGGAGTAGTGCCGGAGGAGTGCCTGGACAGGCTATCTGATGGCTTTCATGTCATCGGGGACATCGCCATACTCTCCCTCGCCCCGGAACTGGTTTCTTACAAGAAGGAGATTGCTGAGGCTGTGCTCTCTTCTGGCAAGAGCATTCATACTGTGCTGAATAAAACCTCCAAGCTGCAAGGTGAGAGAAGGGTGGCCGGCTTCCAGATTATAGCGGGCTGCGGCAATACCGTCACCACGCACAAGGAATTCGGCTTTCTCTACTGTCTGGATGTAGCAAAGGTCTTCTTTAACAGCCACCTCGGCTACGAGAGAATGAGGGTGGCGGCAAAGGTTGTGGCCGGGGAGGATGTGCTGCTTCCTTTCGCGGGCGTGGGACCCTTTGCCGTTCCCCTGGCCGCCCGGGGCGCTCATGTCCTGGCCCTGGAGAAGAGTCGCGAAGCATGCCTTTATCTGGCGGAGAACGCCCGGCTGAATCGAGTGGATAAGAACATCGCCATAATAAACGCGGATGCCTTTCATATGGCAAAGCTGCTTCGGAAGGATTTCCACAGGGCCGTTATTCCTGCGCCCTACGGAGCGGACGGGATTTTGGAAACCGTATTGCCACGGGTTAAATCCAGGGGAAGCTTGCACTTTTATACCTTCAAGAAGCTTCATCAGATCGAGCCGCTCAAAAAGAGCTACGAAGATCTGGGCCTGGAGGTTATGCAAGCTCGCCGCTGCGGCAATGTTGCTCCATCCGTCTGTCGCTGGGTCTTTGATCTGGTGAAAGTCTGAATACGGAAATCCCAAATGCAGAATGCCAGATACAGAATTCTTAATCCTGACTCTTTAACCGGAGTGAACGGCTTTGCAAATTAAGTTTCGCGTCTGCAAATAAAGTCGGTTAATGCAAACGCGGAGCAAGTATCATTTTAGCAAAGATTTAATACTGTTAAAGGATATAATCATATGGCTATTAGGAGATTAAGCAGGGCGATAATCTTAATTACATGAACTTGTTATGCTGTCTGCCTTGCCTGTCGCTGGGATAGAGAACGATTTCTCAGTAGATTCTACTGGATTTCGTACAACCACATTCAACGCCTACAATGGCATGAAGCACGGTCAGAAGAAAGAACATCAATGGGTAAAAGCTCACCTTTGTGCAGGGGTCAAAACCAACATCGTCGCTGCTGTAGCAATTACCGATAGCAACGGAGGAGATTCGGCTCAGGTAAATGAACTATTGGCAAAAATTGTAGCCTACAATCTCACGGTGGTAATCCATGAGATGTACGAGAATGGAATCAATCCGGACTTCTTGCAAATAAAGTCTAATGCCTGCAAATTAAGTCCCTCTTTTTAGGGACTTTACATGCAAAGCCGGAGTGAACGAAATCCTTAAATACGGCGATTGACGTATAGTTAGATTGGCAAAGGTCGAAGACTCATTTCTTTCCCTCCTATGTTTCAGGACTTTTGCCTCCCTCCTAATTACACAATTTTGTGACTTGCACCTCCTCTCTTTGGAAATGCTGCCATCCTCTGCAGCTGCTTTCATCTCAGACCCCTGCTCATAATATCTCCTCATAGTATCGACGATATCGCAGCCAGTGCGAAGGCCGCCAGGCCCAGCAGGCTGAGGGGCAGAGTGTATCCCATAACCGTTTCCTTCATGCTCGCCCTTGTGGAGCTTTTGATGAGCCAGAAGTAGGGATCGGTGACATAGGAGAACATGAAAGCTCCGGATGCAATGAGCAGAGCTAAAGTTACCGCCGGCAAAGGATAGCCGGCCAGGATCTGCGCGGCAACTGTAGCCGTCACCACCCGGGATCCCTGGGCGAGTTGCAGGGCGGCAGATACCAGGAAGGGCAAGAGCAAAGCTGGCAAAAAATGTCCCAAGCGAAAGATCTCCTGACCTAAGCCGCTTTGCGCCACCACATAGCCGAAAGCACCCGCTCCGCATAGGTCCAGCAATATCACGCCGGATCTTCTCGATGCCACATGAATCAGCTCTTGTATCTTCTCTCTTTCCAGTGCCAGACTGAGCAACGCTCCCAGGAGCAGGGCTATGCCCGGATCGGCAAGAATGCGCGCCTTATCCGGCAGGCCGCTGCCCAGGAGTATCAAGGCTATTGGTAGCAGCAGAGGGGCCCAGGCACGTGACCGGCTCATTTTAGGTAGGGCTCTTATCTCTCTTGATTCCGCTTTCTCTTTCTCTGGGAAAAAATGCTTCATAAAGATGCAGGCCAGGGCGAACAAAATCAGTGAGATGGGAATGCCGCGCATGAGCAGATCGCGAGGTTCCGCCCCCAGACCTGTGGAGAGAGTGATCATGACTGGAGAGGGATAGATGAGGTTGAAAGAGACTATGGAACAGACTGCCGTCATGAAAAGGGCCCTTTTGCCGTCCTGGCTTCCCTTTCCGGCCAGGCCGCTTACCACCGGCTGCAAAATCATGAAGGCGGTGATGCTGCACATCACAGGCAGCGAGATGAGGTAGCCGGCCGCTCCGCTGATAGCCAGGCTTTTGTCGGCCAGTCGCCCCAGGTCGGCAACGATTCGCTCCAGGCTCTGTGTGCTGCGCAAATACTCCGCCAGCAGGGCACCGCTGAATACTACTATGGCCAGGGAGGAAAAGATCCGGGATAGGCCTGTGGAGATATATCCCAGCAACTCCCCGCCCATGCCCACCAGGAGGCCAAAAGCGATAGCGGAGATGACTAAACTTAGGAAAGGCCCCAGCCTGGGTATGATCAGACTGACGAAAATTACGGCTGCCAGAAAAGCAAGGAACGGGTCCATATTGTTAAGTATATCTTTTTAGCTATAAAACCATAATTATGTCTGCGAAAGGTTTTTCCCTTAAACATCCGAAACGCATTTATAGATAGAAATAGAAAAAAAGGCAGAGAAGGGATTCAGTCTTATTTAAATCAGTTCGGATCGTGAATCGCGATTCCGGCAAGGGATAGTCTGGCAGGGGAAGAAAGGGAGTAGTGGCATGAGAAGAGGTAGCTTTGGGCGTAGACTACCTCGGGGGAGGCTTGACCACAAGGTAAGTCCGGCACTCCTGGGCGTAGCCATGTTTTTAGTTATTCTAGTTCCATCTCTATTCTATCTATTTCCGCAGGCTTCTGACTCCCCCCAAGCATCTTCTTCTGATCTGCTATCCCATCTCGAATTGAAATCAAGCCCTTCATCCTCCATCCCAGACCATACCCCAGACAAAGAAACGAACCGCAGCGCATTGCAAAATGTCGCCTCCCAGAATGCTTCTCTTTTGGCCACGGTTCATCTGCTGCCCGAAATGTCTCAGGTCTACCTGGAGAACACCGGCTCCTTAAAGCTGCATCAGGTGCAGATTGTGGGCGGGGGAAGGTCCTTAGGCATACTATCTGAGCTTGTTTGCGGCGAGAAGAAGGTGCTGGCCGTCAGCGGCTCCCCGGAGGAGTTGCAGGTATCTGCGCTCGATCCAACAGACGGGGAAGTCCTGGCTCGCGTCCAGTATATCTCGCCAGCCGCAAGCGAGGCTCCCGCAAGCGAGGCTCCCGCAAGCGAGGATATCACAGGCCCAGTTTCCAGGGAAGAGGTGCTGAGCACCAAAGCGGCTCCAGCCATTGCACCCACCTTTTCCGGAGCGGCAGGTTCCGACGCCGCCGCTCCTTCTCCCACTGCGCCTCCCAAGGAGACAAATCCGGCATCGTCTCCCCTCCTGCTGACCATAACTGCCAATAAGTCGGAAGGCAGAGCCGGAGAGGCGGTGGGCTACAGATGCCTGGCGAAAAACCGGGGGGAAGCCGAGCTGTCCGACATCCGCATCTCTTGCGCCGGAAAGGTGGCCTCCACGAAGTATCTTCCTGCCGGCAAGGAGCTTTTCCTGGATGGAGCCATGCATATTGAGAATAATACCCGGCTATCGGCCAGCGCGCGGGCGTTGGATGCCAGGGGCAGACTCTACACCAATAATACATCTATCGACATCTGGAAAATCTCTCCTTTCCTCAAGCTGGAGGTTACTGCCCCCCAACGAGTGCATCGCGGCGACAGAGTTTTCCTGCAAATTCGCATGGAAAATAAGGGGACGGAAAACCTCACCGATATACTTGTCAGGGATAGTTTCGGGGAGATCAACCGGATAGCCCAACTTCCCGCGGGCGATTTTCAGGTGCTGCAAAAGGAGATGACGATCTCCCAAAGCCTGCAGGATGCTTTTTTTGTTCTGGCCCACGATCAGGCAGGTGCAAAGGTCTATGCCAGTGAGAAGTTCGGCATTCAGGTACTAAATTCCTCACTCTTGATACAGGGCGATCCTTCTGAGGTCAGGATTTATCCAGATGAGCCCGCCGAGGTGACCTGGGTATTGAGCAACAACGGAGAGGAGCTCTTGCAAAATATTACCTTAGAGGGTGACGGAAAGAGACGCATTCTCAAGGAACTGGCCCCCGGGCAATCGGTAAAGATGGCAGCCATTTACACTAAGAACTCGACCACCTGGATTAACGTCACGGCAAAGGGCTTTGACGGCAACGGTTTTGCGGCCGCCGGCTCGGCCGGGGTGCTTTTGAGGTCCATTTCGCCCGGCATCACCTTGAAGCTCATGCCCTCTGAGATGGAGGTCTGTCCGGATGAGGCGGCACTGGTCAATATCCTGGTCAGCAATTCCGGAGACGATCGCCTGGAGGATGTAACAATAACCTTGAACGGCTCCACGCTGGCATCCCTGGGCAGTCTGCAGCCGGGTGAGTTCAAAGTGATAGATTCCAAAACTGTGATATCCGAAAATTGCACAATTCAATTTGAGGCCACGGGAAGAGACTCGCGCGGCCTCGCCCAGTCGGACAGAGCGAGCGTCAAGGTAACTACCGTGGTTGCCGCTCTCAAGATATTCGTCAGCTCTTCCCCGCCCGCCATAGTTCCGGGCGAGAAGAGCCTTCTCACCTGCACCGTGGCCAACACAGGAAGTGTCCCCCTCTACAGCATATTCGTCATCAGTAAAAAAATGGGGCCTCTGGGCAATATCGAATTTCTTTCCCCCAAGCGCCAGATGACGGTCGCTGCGGAAAAGACGGTAAGCGACGCAGTCGATGACACCATAATTGCAGAAGGCTTCACCCAAGACAAGAAGCCTGTACGCGGCACTTTCCTCTTGAGCCTGAAGCTCCTCAGCTCACCCGGTCGGATCCTGGAAGCTGGGGCGAGTGCTCCGCCCGACGACTTGCCGTCCTCTGCCGTGAAGATGACTTTTGCCAACATCAGCTTCGGCAATGTCAGCCTGCCCTTCAACCTGCCTGCCCAGGAGGAGACCACCTCCCAGGTCTCAAGAACAATGGCCCGCGATGTGGACCGCTCGGCGACAAAGCAAAACAATGTGGTATTGGAAAAAATTGCCAATCTGCTGCAATATGTGGAAAGGCTTCTGGGAATGGAGGATGACGAAAATGAGGCACAGGAGTTTTCTCCTGCGGGAAAAGATAGCCTGCCCGGGTCCAAGAATTACGAGCTGTCCATTGCGGGAGTGAAAGGCTCGGAGCACGGAGCCATAAGCATTCTGGATGTCAATGCTTTGCCCTCTCAGCCTGCCGCCAATGAGCCGGTCAAGGTAACCGTGCACCTGCAAAGCCCGGCGGGAATAAAGTCCGCCTCGGTGAAATACGGCCTGTCCGAGCTGCCCCTCACCAGGCAGGATATGCAAAGCGTTAATCGGGTCTATGACTGCGCTCTGGCCCTGGAATCGGGAAGCTTCGAAGACGGATACTGGAGCGGCACCATTCCCGGCCGGGGTGCAGGCACCTACATGCCTCTTTCCGTCTTGATAACAGACGGATCGAGCAGCGCTGAGGGCGGGCCTTATTTGATCCACTGGAGCACAGTCAACTCCGTCAAGGAACGGACGGTCATCGCCCCCTCCGGAGGAAACGGCATGCTCTTCATTGAGTCCTCATCCGTAAAAGGCAGAGGCGAGGTCTCCATCAAGGATACCATCCAGGGATCGACGATGGAGTTTCATGAGAAGATAATGGGCAACGGCTCCATCAGCCTGGAGACGCTGCGCTCCATTGATCGCAGGGGATTGGTGGACAGCTTCACCGAGAAGAAGGATCTGGTCTTTACCGGCGGCATTCTCAAAGGCCATAAGACGCTGGCCTCTCCTAACTTCCAGGGGGGCATGGGGGCATCCGTCACAGAGAGGTTCAACTTGAGCCATGTGGACAAGAGCGAGACCTCCAGCGTCACCAGCAACAATTTTGCCAACAATACCCTTTCCTTCAAGACGGACCAGGCCTTCGATGGAACCTGGAACATCCAGACCAAGTATGCCAAGTTCTACAAGAAGATCAAGGCCGATCAGAAGTACACGGGCTCCTTCCAGACCCAGAAGGATATCGAGTTCTCGGATGCGGGACAGAAATAGAACTTTGTGGCAACTGCTGACGTGGGGGTAGTCTACCTTAACTAAGTTTACATACATTTATTTGGGGGAAAGCAATGGAAGCAAATCGATTAGTCTTGGCTGGTTCGTTTTGCTGGAACAAAGATTGCTCTGACTATGGCATAACGGATCACGGAAATATAGTCAAGTATGGCAAGACAGGGAAGGGTACACAGCGTCACAAAGGGGAAAAAGTATCGAGTGATGGAAACGACAGTTATCCGGAAGCAATGCTTGAACTCAGCCAATCCGCCTGCCCAGTCCAGCCTGAGCTTTTTTTGCTCAGGTCGGCATTCTTTTTCAGCGAGGTACAACGCGAAATCCAAAACCTCTTGCTTGTATGGAGAGAGCCTGGCCGTGAGTTCGCTGATCCTCTCCATATGCATTTTACCAGTGAATCCCCATTCCAGAAAAAACTCAAACCCCGATCTGCCCTTTCAGCCAATCCCAGCCCACTTTTGCCGCCCGACCCAGCTCCTTTCCTGCCGACTCCTGAAGCCGGGGGAGCAGATCTTCCGTGAGATTCTGCTGCAACTCCTGCCCCAGACTCTTCAGCGGTTCGGCCTCTGCCAGGAGAGACGATCCTGACCGCCAATCCCGGGGATCGAACTCGTTGTTGGTGAAGTTCTCTAACCTGGCATGGCCGCTATCCAGCAAAAGGCGGTTGAAATTAGGCGAAGCCAGGGGCTGGCCGTAGATTCCAGTGAGGTAGGCCACGCAGATCAGCCTGCCGTAGGAATCCCGGCCGTTTGCTGATAGATCATCGATGTCCAGGTAGACCCTTTTGTTCATGAGCACGGCAAAAGCGAAATCCTTTGCTTCCGGCCCCTTTTCCGAGTTCATCTCGGGAGAATCAACATCCGCCAGGCGGATTCTCTCCACACTATAGGCTACTTTTGCATCGCCCTTCTCTATGGTAACGTCGAAGGTGTCGCCATCCACTACGTTTGTGACTATTCCATAGGCCTCATCCGGCTCGGCCAGAGCAATGAATGGGAAAAGAATAAATATTAGTAATAATATACATAATAATTTAGTCATGGCACCTGCTCTGCAAATCGAGATGGAAATCATGCCCTAACTCCTTTTTATCTTATTGTGAATGCTATTTATTTTTATCCTTATTCCCGCCTGCCAAAGGCGGGCAGTGGCTCAGGGCTGCTGTACCATTATTCTGAGAGTCGTGGATCTATTTATTGAGCCGTTTACAGCCATCAGCATGTAAGTGGTGGTCTCGAATGGCTTCACCTGCGTAAAGCCCCTGAGCGCTACCTCGCCAACACCCTGGTCGATCTCTACCCGGTCGGCGCCAACGACGCTCCAGCTCAAGTTGGAGGCGCCTCCAGGACTCACGGCCACAGGATCGGCATGAAAGGACTCAATGACCGGATAGGGGGAGCAAAAGACGTTGAGCGCCAGCAGGCCCCCGCCAAGGATTGCCGCCAGGAGCAGGAGCCAGATCGCAATTCCGGTCGGTGTTTTCCAGAAAGACTTTTGCATCTCCCAGTAGTTCTTCTTTTCAGCCATCATAAATATACTCTACTGTATCAGCATACCTCAGTTTTATGCTCACGCCGCGCTATCTTATATTGACCGGGGCATTGGTCGCAGATCACATTTAGCCCCCGGATCTGCTCGCAGGCCAAAGAGCACTGACCCTTTCTTCGGTAGATATTATCCAGCAGCCTGTCCACCACATTTGAGTTCGCTTTTGCCTGAAGTAAGATTTGCCGTGATTCTTGAAGGGCAAAGCCTGCGTCCTTCAGTTCAAGTCCCAGCGCCATTCCGGTTCTCCAGCCGGCAGGGGCAAGGTCTACCTCTCCGGAGAGAAGCAGCCTCAAAAAGCAACTGCGAAGGTTGGGCGATCGGATCAAATCGAATTGCTTTCTCACATTGGTCCTCAGATCATCTAAGGAGACATGCCGCTCTTCCAGGCAAGAAGTGCACAACTTCATCTCGTCAGTGCGAGGCCCTGCCTTTGAGGCCAAAGAGGAGCTGCCACAATTGGCGCACGAACCTGACGAATAGTGCACCTTCTTTTCATTCAAGAAATCCATGCCGCCCTCAAATCATCATCTACGAATTTTTCTGTAAATTGCATTGCTATCACTATTTCTTTCTAATATTAAATTATTATCCTGTCATAAGCATTTTCGGCGGAAAAGCCTGGAGCCAAGTGGAGTAATTCATCAGCCTCACAAGGTTTTTTGGGAATCAAAAAAATGCAGGAACCTTTTTCTTGGCCCTGCTTTTATCTGATCCGCAAGTTGCGGATAATAATCGATTAGATAATAATCAGTTCAGTTAGTATCTTCTGGGTGGCCTGGATGCACCGGCTGGTCTGGCAGGCTTGTGCTTCTGGTAGCAATCGCTGCAATACACGGGCCTGGATCCATCGGGCTTGAAGGGAACTTGACATGTCTTTCCGCACTCTGCGCAGGTGGCATCGTGCATCTCTCTGGGGCCGCTGCTAAAGCCGCCTCTGCTGCCGCTTCCATATCTTTCCATTTTAACTCACTTACCGTTTTATCGACTCAAAGAATCGACTTATGCCACAAAAACATCTCAAGAAATGTTCCTTGGATCGATGCCATTGCAACCTTCTCTACACGCCTGCACTGGTCTATATACCTGTTGGTCAAAAGGCATTCAACTCGTTGCCCAAGGAGTCCCCATCCTTTAGGGTGGGGAGGAATTGGGCGGTCCCGTGAAGTATTTATGCTCACAAAACCATCTCCTGATTACGTTCTTGTGTGCCGCAAGGCACAACCTGAAATGCATTTGAGGGGAGAACTGTATTAGGGCCGCCTCGACCTTCTGAAATGGCTCGACGTATCTTGCAAATCTGCGTCAACCGGCCTATTGTCGTCCGTTGTTAGTCTGAACCCAACCGTCTTAAGAGGGACCACCCTCCTAACGAAAACTGGAACGGCAAGCCACCTCCTTCAGGGGGTGGTAGTTGACAAGGCGCTCTTTACTTAGCATGCTACCCTTTTCCCATCTTTTCCAGGGCATTTCTGGTGTGCTCCAGGAATATGGAAACTATCCCCGCTCTCTCGCCCAGGCCGCGCAAATCAGCCACGACTTCATAGCCCTCTATCTCCAGGGCGCTCTTCCAGGACGGATGGCTCTGGCCGAAGATATCGTTTTCTGCGTGCCCTCCCGCCACGAGCAAAAAGGGCAGGAGCCGCACAACTCGCGCTCCGCAGCGCTTCAGCTCCGGCAAAAGGTCGGATAGGCCAGAAAAGCCCTCGATCGTGCCCAGGAAGACATTCTGGTGATCTATTTTCAACACCCTGGCCATCAGCGAATAGAGAGCATCGGCAGGGTGGCCCGTGCCGTGACCCACCAGAAGAACCGCCTCTTTTTCCGGGTCTCGATAAGATGCGGACCCGCTGCAAAGAGAAGACAGAAGGGAGGGCAGGAGGCATGAGACCTTTCGGCAGTCCGGCAGGTCCGAGAGCAGTGGCAAACCGATCTCCAGGCGCGAGAAGGCCGGCTTTCTGCCCTTCCATCCCTGTACCAGCGCTGCCACCTGGTGAAACTCTCCTCCCGGCACAATCTGCAGGGACTGGACGACCACACTCTCTGATCCCAGATCATGCAGATCCGCCAGCGCTGCCGGAAGGCTTGGCATGCTGATGCCCTCGTTCTCCAACAGCCTTGCCGTCATGAGATGCGAGGTGAAGGCCAGCCGGACCGGCGAGCCGGGAAATATGCGCTCATAAGTTTTTCGGATTTGGTCATAAGTGGCCAGGGCAGAAGGAAAAAGAGTGCCATAGGGGGCAAGTACAATTCCGGGCAACTCTGGCAAGGTCGTCAAATCATCTCCATTCTCAAGCCCGGGGATACGATCCCAGCACCCGGACCATGGCCGCCTTCTCTTTTATTGCTGCCAGAGCAACTCCCACGGCGCGATCATCCACATGCCCTTCCAGGTCGATGTAAAAGTAGTAATCTCCCAGGCCCTTGCGACTGGGGCGGGACTCTATCCGGGTCAAATTGATATTATGCCTGGCAAACTCCTCTAAAATGGAGAAGAGCGCCCCAGGTCGGTCACGATCCAGATAGATGACCAGCGAGGTCTTGTCCCGGCCGGTGGCCTCGGGCATCTTTCCGGCTGCCACAATAAAGCGGGTGATATTGTCGCTTGCATCCTGAATCTCCCTGGCCAGGATTTGCAGCCCATATTTCTCAGCCGTGTCCGCTCCTGCTATGGCCGCAGTCTCCGGGAACTCCTGGGCCAGGCGGGCGGCATGGCTGGTGGAGCCGGTGGTCCTGATCTCGGCCTCTGGATAGTGCTCCCGCAAATATTGCCGGCACTGGGCCAGAGCCTGGGGGTGGGAGAGTATGACCTTGACTGCCTCCTCTCCCCGGCCCACCAGGCAGTGTCTGATAGGAACGTTCACCTCCCCCACAATCACAACATCCAGTCTCAAGAGCAGATCCATGACCGCGGTTACTGCTCCCTCCAGGCTGTTTTCTACGGGGACTATGCCTGCCTCAAGCCGGCCGGCCGCCGCAGCCTCCAGCACTCCCTCAAAGTCATTGAAGTAGACGAGGGTGGCCTCGGGATGGCCTTTTGACCATATAAGAGCCGCTTTTTCCGAATAAGATCCTTCCGGCCCCAGAGCTCCAATCGTGTATTTCGGTCTCAAGTCTTCTCCTTTGCTTTTTCATCCAGCTCGGCCATCAACTCCATGGCTCGATCCACGCTTATCCTGCGCTCGGCAGCCATGCGGGCGGCGATGATCTCAATCAGATCGCACTTAGCCCCCGCCTGCACAGCCACGTTCTTGGCGTGCAGGGACATGTGCCCCCTCGAAATGCCCTCTGAGGCCAGCGCCCGCAGCGCTGCGAAGTTCTGGCACAGGCCCACCGAGGCGATGATGCGGGAGAGATCGTCTGCGCTCTTAACGCCCAGAATTTTCACGGCCGTCTTGGCCACAGGATGAACGCGCGTCGCTCCGCCAACCAATCCCACGGCCACAGGCATCTCAATGGTTCCCACCAGGTCTCCATCCCTGTTCTTCTCATAGCGGGTCAAAGATTTGTAGCGTCCGCTGATCGATGCAAAGGCATGCGCTCCTGCCTCCACTGCCCTTGTATCGTTTCCTGTGGCCAGCACCACGGCCGTCACTCCATTCATGATGCCCTTGTTGTGGGTCGCGGCGCGGTAGGGATCGACCTGTGCCAGCTCAGCCGCCAGAAGTATTCCGTCCACCACCTCATGGCCGCCTATCTCCTCTGCCTTGAAGATCGCTTTTGACCGAACCAGGCGAAGGTCGGCCAGATTGGAGATGATGCGCAGATACACCCGCCCGCCGGTGATCTGCTCTATGCGCGGCGCAAGCGCTTCGGCCATGGTATTGACGGCGTTGGCGCCCATGGCATCGCGGCAGTCCACGATGAGATGGGTCACCACCATCATTCCCATTTGGGAGTCGATGACATAGACCTCGATGTCCTTGACTCCGCCCCCGTACTTGACCAGCATGGGATCTTTGTCGTTGGCCATCCTCGTCAGCTCGTCTTTATGAAGCAGGATCGATTGACGGGCGGCAAAGGGATCGAGGATTCCCGTGGCCTGAATCTGAGCGCGCATGACCGGCCCCGTGCTGGAGGTAAAAAAGCCGCCCTCAACCCTTGCCATTCTTGCGCCGTTGCTGGCGGCGGCGATGACGGAAGGCTCCTCGGTAGCCATGGGTATGAGCACCTCTCTGCCATCGATGACGAAATTGGTGGCGATTCCCAGCGGCACCTGGATCAAACCGATCACATTCTCCGCCATCTTGTCGGCCTGGTCAAGAGACAGACCCGTCTCTACCTGGGCTATCTCTTCTGGCCCCAACGCGGCCTGCTCGGCTACGGCTAAAAGCCTCTCGGAGGGAGCAAGCTTGTAAAATCCCGATATTCTGGAAGTCATAGATCTCAGTTCCTTTGGCAGGGGAAAAACTTTATTCCAGCCGACGGATTTATTTTTATGGTTCAATCTTCTTCCTTTCCCATTGCTGAAGAGATTTTAAGGCTGGAAAGCATCGTGGGAAGGCTCAGTCCCGTGCAAAAGATGCTGCTGGGGACAGATGGGTCTGTGACCAGCCTGCTGGAAGTGGTCATTGGAAGCCCGGTTGAGATTGAGACATTGGTGCAGAGGGTCGTGCCGGCAGATGAGGCTGTGGCAAAAGAGCTTCAAGTGAACCCGGGAGAGGAGGTCAATTTCAGGGTAGTGCTGTTGAAGAAGGCAAACAGCCAGGAGGCGCTGGTCTACGCAGTCTCGCATACCCCCTTGAAAAGGCTCGATGCGAGCTTTAAAGATGACCTTACCAAGGCCGACATTCCCATAGGAGTCATCCTGAAAAAACACCGCATCGAATCGCGGCGGGACATAACAAGCACAGCATTCTTGCCGGCCGACCAGGAGCATTGCCAGGCCTTTGGCGTCTTTGCTCGCGAGATTATGCTCACGAGAAGCTACCAGATAATTCGCCATGGCCAGCCGCTCATCGCCATCAAAGAGACCTTTCCCTACAACAGCTTCCTAGATGAGCGACGGGTTGTGATTCAGACGCCTTCCCGATTGCATCTGACCCTGACCGATTTAACGGGCAGCAGCGGTCGCGTCGATGGCGGCGTGGGCATCACTCTGGATGAGCCGAACATATTGCTGGAGGCGGAAAGATGCGAGGATCTGGTGGCTGTGGGAGAGAACGCAGATCGCGCTCTGGCTGCGGCAAGAGCGGTGCAAAAGCACCTGGGTCTGGGAGGGGCGCGTCTGCAAATTCGCAGCGGATACAAGATGCATGTGGGTCTGGGCGGGGGAACGCAGTTGGGCATTGCCGCGGGAAAGGCTCTGTGTGAGCTTTATCACCAGCCGCTCTCTGTGCGCGAGATCGCCCGCATCATTATGCGGGGTGGAACCAGCGGCATCGGCACGGCTGCCTTTGAGACGGGCGGCTTTCTCATAGACGGCGGACATAGCTATGGGCCGGGAAAAGAAAAAATGAGCTTTTCCCCCTCGTCCGCATCAGCGGGCGTGCGACCGGCATCGGTCATAGCGCGCCACGACTTTCCTCGTGACTGGAAGATCATCCTGGCTCTGCCCGAAGTCGCCGCGGGCGCTCATGGAAAGAAGGAAGTTGACATATTCCGGGAGTACTGCCCCCTGCCCGCGGCTGAGGTGCATGAGCTGTGCTACCAGATACTGGTGCGCATGGTGCCCTCTTTAGTGGAAGAGAGCCTGGATGAGTTCGGCGCGGCCGTAAACAGAGTGCAGGAGATAGGCTTCAAGAAGATTGAAGTAATGCTGCAGCATCCTGTGGTGCACCAACTGATGGCGCACATGCGGGAAGCTGGTGCGGCCTGTGCAGGCCTCAGCTCCTTTGGGCCAACGGTGTACGCCGTAACGGATACAGAAGGGCGGGATATCGAGGCTGCCGCGAGCGAAGCCATGAGAGATGTGGGTGGAGAGGTTTTTATCACCCGCGCCAGAAACGAGGGCGCAAGAGTAAGGATGGCTTAACTATTAAGAGATGATTAAATGAGCGATATCAAATCTTTATTGGAAAAACTGAGCAATGCACACGGCATATCGGGCTGGGAAGGATCCATCCAGCAAATAGTAAAAGAGGAGATTGCGCCTTACGTGGATGAGATCCGTTTGGATAAATTGGGAAATCTCATTGCCACCAAGAAGGGAGAGCAGCCCTCCATCATGATCGAGGCCCATGCCGACGAGATCGGCCTCATGGTAAAACATGTGGACGAGAAGGGATTCCTTCGTTTTATTCGCATCGGCGGCTGGTTTGACCAGACCCTGCTAAACCAGAGAGTCATCATCCATACCAGATCCGGGCCTATCACCGGCGTCATCGGCTGCAAGCCCCCTCATGTCATGAAGGATGAGGATCGAAAGAAGGTGGTCGAGGCCAAAGATATGTTCATCGACATAGGCTGCTCCAATCAAAAGGAGGTGGAGGCCTTAGGCATCCTGCCCGGCACGCCGGTGTCCATAGACCGGACTTTTGCCTCTTTGCAGGGCGACAGAGTCACCGGCAAGGCTTTCGATAACCGTGCCGGACTTATCATCATGATTGAGGCCCTGAAGAGAACCAAATCCAAGTCCACCATTTATGCCGTGGCCACGGTGCAGGAGGAGGTGGGCCTGAAGGGAGCGCGCGTTGCGGCATTTGGCCTGGACCCCGATGTCGCCATAGCTGCCGATGTGACCATTCCGGGGGACCATCCCGGCATAGAGAAGAAGGACGCCCCCATCGAGATGGGCAAGGGACCGGTAGTTGTGGTGGCCGATGCCTCAGGCCGCGGCCTGATTGCCACGCCGCAGGTCATCGAGTGGCTGGCGGGCACGGCCCGGGAGTTTGAGATTCCCATACAACTGGAGGCCTCCGATGGAGGAACCACAGATGCCACAGCCATCTACCTCACCAAGTCGGGCATTCCTACGGGCGTTATCAGCGTGGCCACGCGCTACATTCACTCGCCGGTGGAGGTGCTCTCTATCAGCGATATCGACAAGGCAGCGGACCTGATGGCGAGAAGCCTGGAGACGGCAGGGAGATACTTTAAAAATTAATTATTTTTGCCCTCACTCCAGCTCTTTTTCCAACAGATCCTCCTTCATGCGGCACCTGTGCAGCTCTTCTATCCCGTGCGCCTGCAAGGCCTCCTTTTCCTCCTCCTGGAAAGCGGAGAGGCGCGCCATGAGCAGCTCGTAGTTCACCTGGTGCCCGTCAAACTCCGGCCCGTCCACGCAGGCCAGCTTTGTCTCTCCGCCCACCTCGACTCTGCAGCTCCCGCACATGCCAGTGCCGTCGATCATGATGGGGTTTAAGCTGACGATGGTCTTGATCCGGCGGGGCCGGGTGATGTCGCTGACCAGTTTCATCATGAGCACGGGCCCGATGGCCACCACCAATCCCGGGGTCTCCCTTTGCAGGGCCTCCTCCAGAAGCTCTGTCACCAGTGCTTTCTGCCCCAATGAACCGTCATCTGTGCCGATCAAGAGCACATCGGAGACGGCGGCCATCTCCTCATGCAGGATGACCAGCTCTTTGGTACGCGCCCCCATGATGCTTACCACCCGGTTTCCCAGGCTCTTCAGCTTCTTGGCGATGGGATAGAGGACAGCCAGGCCCGTTCCCCCGCCTACGCAGATGGCTGTGCCCGCAAATCCTACCTCGGTGGGCCGGCCCAGGGGTCCGGCCACATTCAGGTAAGATTCGCCCTCCTGCAGGGTCTTAAAGAGAGATGTAGACCGGCCCACCACGTGGAAGATGATAGTTATTGTCCCTTTCTCGGGATTGATGTCGGCCATGGTCATGGGGATGCGCTCCCCCATCTCATTGACCCTGAGAATCACGAACTGCCCTGGCTTTGCAATGCGGGCGATCTTGTGCGCCTCAATCTCATTGAGAATTATCTCTCCGCCAGCCATCTCCCTGCGCTTGACTATCCTGTACATGCGAGCCTCAGCCAACGGTATGCTGTTCAAATTAAAAAAACTAACGTGAAAAATCAAGAGCAAAGTAGTTAATAAATAGATACCATGTCTTTTGGCAAAGCAGAAAAGCTCGGCATAGAAAGCAGGTGCAAGAAATATATGACTGAAGGAGAAACCGTTAGGCTGAAGGTTTCCGAGGCCAACCAGGGCGATGTGGGAAAGGGCATAGTCAGGATTGGCGAGGATTTCCTGGAGAAAATAGGAGCACGTCCTTTAGATGTAGTGGAGCTGGTAGGCTCAAGGCCCACTGCTGCCTTAGCTGTCAGTGCCTATTCCCAGGATCAGGGCATAGACATGATCAGGATGGACGGACTGATCAGATCCAATGCTGGAACGAGCATAGGTCAGTATGTGGAGGTCAAAAAGGCAGTCTGGAACGAGGCCAAGCACGTAACTTTAGCCCCGGTCACACAAGGGATGCAGATCTTTGCCCCCGGAGACGTCCTCACCAAGGTCTTCAATGGCCGGCCACTGACAAGAGGAGATGTCATCTCCACCACCAGCGTCCGAAAGCCTCCCACCGACTCCATGGGCCGGGAGACCATGTTCGAGGAGATATTCCGCGGCTTTTTGGGGGCTCAAGCCTTTGGCCTGGGCGAGATCAAACTGCGCGTGATCTCCACCAGTCCGGGTGGAATTGTCAAGATCACAGAAGGAACCGACATTGAGCTCTTGCCTCAGGCCGTGGAGACTTTGGAGCGCTCTGTACCAACTGTCGTTTACGAAGACATTGGCGGCTTGAAGCCGGTGATAACCAAGGTCAGAGAGGTGATTGAGCTTCCCCTCAAGCATCCCGAGCTCTTTGACCGCCTGGGCATTGATCCACCCAAGGGCGTTCTCCTGCACGGACCGCCAGGAACTGGAAAGACCATGCTGGCCAAAGCCGTGGCCAATGAGAGCGACGCCTACTTCATAAGCATCAACGGCCCGGAGATCATGTCCAAGTATTACGGTGAGAGCGAGAAGGCGCTGCGGGATCTATTCGAAGAGGCGGAGAAGAACACCCCGGCCATCATCTTCCTGGATGAACTGGACTCCATCGCCCCCAAGCGCGGCGAGGTCACCGGCGAGGTGGAAAGGCGCGTCGTGGCTCAATTGTTATCCCTCATGGACGGCCTGAAAGAGAGGAAGAACGTAATAGTAATCGGCTCCACCAACCGACCTGAGGCTTTGGATATGGCTCTACGCCGGCCAGGCCGATTCGACAGAGAAATCGAACTGGGCGTTCCCGATATGGAAGGGCGCATGGAGATCTTCCAGATCCACACGCGCGGCATGCCGCTGCACGAGGATGTGGTCCTGGAGGACTTTGCCAAGAGAACCTATGGCTTTGTGGGCGCGGACATCTCCGCCGTGGGCCGGGAGGCGGCCATGAACGCCCTGCGACGCATCCTTCCGGAGATAGATCTGGAGGAGCCGACCATCCCCAAGGAGATCCTGGACCGGCTCATTGTGCAAAAGGACGACTTTGAGGCGGCCATGCGAGAGGTTTCCCCTTCCGCTATGAGGGAGATTTTGGTTGAGGTTCCGAGTGTGAACTGGGAGGACATTGGCGGCCTGGAAGATGTCAAGCAGCTTCTTGTGGAAGCTGTGGAGTGGCCGCTAAGAAATGCAGAGAGCTTTTGCCGCCTGGGCATTGAGGCCCCCAAGGGAATTCTGCTCTACGGGCCGCCGGGCACAGGAAAGACCATGCTGGCCAAGGCAGTGGCCAATGAGAGCGAGGCCAACTTCATCACCGTCAAAGGATCTGCGCTTCTCTCTAAGTGGTATGGAGAGAGCGAGAAGAGAGTGGAAGAGATCTTCAAAAAAGCAAGGCAAGTGGCGCCAGCCATCATCTTCCTGGACGAGCTGGATGCGCTGGTGCCTGTGCGTGGCGGTGGCGCAGGCGAGCCGCATGTCACAGAACGCATTGTAAACCAGCTCTTGAGCGAGATGGACGGCCTGGAGGAGCTGCACGGAGTAGTAGTAATAGGAGCCACCAACCGGCCGGATATCATAGATCCGGCGCTTCTGCGGCCGGGACGCTTTGACGAGTTGATCCTGGCACCTGTACCGGACAGGGAGTCACGCCGGAAGATATTCCAGGTGCACCTGAAAAAAACGCCTCTGGCGGATGATATCAACATCGACGAGCTGATCGATCTCACTGAACAGTACACGGGAGCCGATATCGCCGCCGTGGTGCGTAAAGCCGGGCGCCTGGCTCTGCGGGAGGATATGGCCGCAGAGATGATCGGCCAGAAGCACTTCCTGGCGGCTTTGCAGGAGATTGGACCTTCCGTCACTCCGGACACCATGAAGTACTATTCCAAATTGGGAACGGAGCTACGAAAGAAGGCCTCTCGAGAGGTGGAGCGCGGGGAGATGTACGCCTGAGGGGGTCCCACGTTCTCCCTCCTGCCTGCATTTATCATTTTCAGAAATCCGCCTCATAATCATATCCACCACATTAATCGACGCCATTCAAGAAGCCTTTGAAGGGAAGCCATTCATTCCTGAGAGAACTATGATTGCGGTCTGAATCCATTTTCATAGCTTAAGATCTTTTCATACTTCTTATGAATTACGCATACTTTTTCCCAAATATGCTTATTAGATAGGTTTCTGTCTCAATTATTGGTGGTAATGTTGCTTCCATTCCGGTCACTACTATTATGCCTACTATTATTATCAACTCTCCCGACAGGTGCAGCTTCTGGGGATGAGGTCGCCATAAATGCCGCTGACAACGCCTGGGTGCTCATCAGCGCCGCTCTGGTCCTGATCATGATCCCCGGCGTGGGCCTCTTCTACGGGGGCATGGTCCGAAAGAAGAACGCCATATCCACGATCATCTTCAGCTTTGCCGTGATGAGCATCATAAGCCTTCAATGGATCTTGTACGGCTACACCCTGGTTTTTGGAAAAGACATCGGAGGCCTCATCGGCGGCCTGGACTTCCTGGGACTGACAGGAGTTGGCATGGGCGTCAAAGATGGTCTGACCATTCCCTCGCTCACCTTCATGATCTTTCAGGCCATGTTTGCCATCATCACCGTCTCTCTGATCACGGGTTCTTACGTGGAACGAATCAAGTTCAGCTCCTTTCTCGTCTTTTCCTTAGCCTGGGCTACACTGGTCTACGATCCCGTGGCTCACTGGGTCTGGGGCGGGGGCTGGCTGCAGCAACTGGGCGCCCTGGATTTTGCGGGCGGCATAGTGGTGCACATCACAGCAGGCGTTTCCGCCATGGCCGTGGCTATGGTCATCGGTGTGCGCAAGGGCTTCGGCACCGACCCCATGGAGCCGCACAACATTCCCACCACGGTCATGGGCGCGGCTCTGCTCTGGTTCGGATGGTTCGGCTTTAACGCCGGCTCGGCTCTGGCGGCCAACGGCATCGCCGCCAATGCCTTCGTCACCACCAACACCTCAGCCGCGGCTGCGGCTACTACCTGGATGTTCCTCTCCTGGCGGCAGAGGGCCCCCTCCGCCTTAGGCATTGTGACGGGCGCAGTGGCCGGGCTGGCGGCAATAACGCCCGCTGCCGGGTTCGTGACACCCCTGGCGGCCATTCCCATCGGCATCGTGGCCGCCATCGCCGGCTATTATGCCATCATACTCATCCGGGGCAGCGGCAAGGTGGACGACTCGCTGGATGTTTTAGCCTGTCACGGCATCGGCAGCACCTGGGGCGTACTGGCTACCGGCATCTTCGCCACCATCGGCGCGTCTGGCCTGCTCTCCGGAAATGCTCATCAGGTGCTGGTGCAACTGTTGGCCATAGCCGTCACCTGGGGCTACTCCTTTGCTGTCACCTTCGGCCTGGCCAGGATCATCGACGCAGTCATGGGGCTACGCGTGCGGGATGATGAAGAATCAGTGGGTCTCGACATCAGCCAGCACGGCGAAGGCGCTTACATGTAAAGTGGGGAATGATGAAGAAGATTGAAGCTATAATTCGGCCCGAGAAGCTGCATCTGCTGCGGGGCAAGCTGGACATGAAGGGCTTTTCGGGAATGACGGTGACTGAGGTCAAGGGCCGGGGCCGACAGAAGGGCATCACTCTGCAGTGGCGGGCCGGGGGCTACCAGGTGGAGTTCCTGCAGAAGATCAAGCTGGAGATGGTAGTGGAGGACAAGGATGTGGAAGATGTCATCGATCTCATCTGCGAGTTTGCCCAGACGGGCGAAGCCGGGGACGGCAAGATTTTCGTCTATCCGGTGGAGGACGTGGTGCGGGTGCGCACGAAGGAGCGGGGGTGCGGGGCGGTTTAGCGGGCTGCCTCCCGAAGAGGCTTCCTCGGTGAGTCCTCCGTGCGCTATGTGCCTCTGTGGTTTTATTCCGTAAACCACCTGGATGGCCCCGCCCCGAACGAAGATCACAAACGCCTCTACAAATCTCTATTAACACCTGCATTCATCTCTCGATCCATGCTGGTTGGCGTAGTTAAAAGAGGAAAGTACGGCGAGCGCCTGCTGGAGACCATCAAGACCAGGACGGACTTTGCAGTTGTCTCCGTCGAGGTTCCCCAGGTGCTGCCCGGCTTCATCGAGGACCCGGAAGAGTTTGTCAAAGAGCTGAACCTTGATCCCAAAATCTTCCAGGCAGATCTGCTCATTCTCTATACCTTTCACCCCGACCTGACTCCAGAGATCGTGCGCCTTGCCGGCGCAGCCGGAGTCAAGGCGGCCATAATTCCCGGAGGCATCAGCCGGGCCGGCTCCTTTCGCGAGCTGGAAAGGATTGCAGAGAAGTACGGCATTTATATCGAGGTGGATGAGATCTGCTGCACCCTGGAGGAGTGCGGCGTTCCGGTCATCGATGAGTTCGCCCGGAAGCTGGGTAGGCCCGAACTGGAGGTGGAGACCAAGGACGGGCGCATCAGCAAAGTGTTGGTCGTGCGCGGCTCGCCCTGCGGAGCCACCTGGCATGCCGCGGCTGGCATCGTGGGCAAGACCGTGGATGAGGCAGCTTCCATGACCGGCCTCTTCTGCCAGCAGTATCCCTGTCGCGCCGTGCGCGGAACGCCGGGAGGCATCCACACCTCAGGAGACCTGCACAAAGACGCCATGGAAAGAGCTCTGGGCAAGCTGACCAACCTAATGCTTCCCGAGCAGTCCAGGCCCATCAAGATCGAGCCGGGCAAGAAGGGGCGAAAGGCATGAGAGAAAAGGTGGTAGAGGCCACGCTACGTGCCCTGCAAAGAGCGGAGACGTCTCTGCCCGACTGGGTCTTGCAGAGAATCGAAGAGGCCGCCGCCCGGGAGAGCCATTCCCTGGCCCAGCACCATCTGCAGTTCATGCTGGAAAATGTGGCGATTGCCAAGGCCAAAGGCCTGCCCCTCTGCCAGGATACAGGCCTGCTTATATTTCATGTGCAACTGGGTCGGGAACTGATTTTGGACTTCAGCCTTGCCGAAGCTGTGGCCGAAGGCGTAAGAATCGCCACCCGAGAGATTCCGCTGCGCCCCAATGCCGTCCATCCTCAGACCCGCCAAAACAGCGGGGACAACACCGGCCCAGGCATGCCCGACATTATTCTGGATTATGTGGACGGCCGGGGCCTGAGGCTCACTGCTTTTCCCAAGGGGGCAGGCTCGGAGAACATGAGCCTGGTTGGCATGCTCAATCCGGCCGACGATCCCTTTGATTTTATTGTGAAGAGCGTGGCGAAGCGGGCTGCCAATGCCTGCCCGCCCCTCTTCCTGGGCATTGGTCTGGGCGGCAGCTTCGACCTGGCAGCGCGCCTGGCCAAGCGGGCTCTGCTGAACATGCCCGGCGAATCCCAGGAGGAGCTGCAGCTCTTGGAGAGGATCAATTCGCTTGGCATCGGCCCCATGGGCCTGGGCGGGGACACCACCGCTCTTGGCATCAGAATCGAGAAGGCCTTCTGCCATACTGCCTCCCTGCCCGTAGCCATAAACTTTCAGTGCTGGGCCAACCGCAGCGCAACGGTGGTGATCCAATGACAAAATATCATCTCCGTACACCCCTTTCGGGCGCGGATGTGGAAAAGCTCCTGGCAGGAGATGTGGTATTTTTGAGCGGGCCTCTCTTCACCGCCCGCGACAAAGCCCATGCCCTGATGCGCCGCGCCGGAAGCCCCGTCTCCCTGGAGGGGGCGGCCCTCTATCACTGCGGACCGCTCATCTTGGACGATCGGGTTCTATCCGCCGGGCCGACCACCAGCGGTCGCATGGCCCGCTACACGGATGAGATCCTGAGGTGGGGGGTGAAGGCCATCATCGGCAAGGGCGGCCTGCCCGGCGAGCCGTTTCGGGACAAGGCCGTCTACCTGGCCTATCCGGGAGGATGCGGCGCGGCTGCGGCCCAGCAACTGAGGGTATTGGGCGTGCACCTGCCGGAACTGGGCATGGCCGAGTCCCTCTGGGTGTTTGAGGCCAGAGAATTCGGCCCCATGATCGTGGCCGTAGACGCCCACGGCAAAGATCTCTACCAGGAGGTGAGAAGGTCGGCGCAAAAACAGATGCCGGACTGAAGCGTGTCGCAGATGAGATCAGGTATTTGGTGGATCGCGGCTATCCCGGTGACTCTGCGGTTCGTTATGTCTCTGATCACCACCGCCTGCCGGATGAGCAGAGGTTTGTGCTGCGAAGAACCATCGTTTCCGCAGAGAGGGCGCAACGCCGAATGGCCAAAGCCCTGCGGCTGCCTGCCCTGCGCGACAGGGCGGTGTTCGTGGACGGATACAATACCCTCATCACCACACAGAGCCTTTTAGCCGGGTATCCCGTCTATCTCTGCGACGACGGCTTTTTGCGAGATACGCGAGGTTTTTTCAAAAGCGATAAAGCATCGCGATTTACCGTTTGCGCGTTATCTGAGATTTTAGATCTGCTGGCTGCTGCCGGGCCCTCTCGCGTGGAGGTGCTCTTGGATCAGCAAATCAGCCGCAGCGGAGAACTGGCCAAAGTGGTGCGCCGCCTGATGGCAGAGCGGGATTTGCCGGGCGCGGCCAGGTGCGCCAGAGATGTCGACCATCAACTCAAAACCTGTGGGTCCATAGTTGCCAGCAGTGACGGCAATGTGATCGATGCCGCGTGGAACGTGATAGATCTTCCGGGCGAAATTGCCGGAAGACGGGGCATAAGCCCGCTATTGCTTGAATAATTTTCAATCGTCATCTTTTTATGGTACAGTTAATTATTATACTATTGGGGTCGCAATAAACTTAAGGAGTAATAGGTGAGATGCAATGAGTGAAAGAGTTCTAGCAATAGTCGTTCTGGCGGTTTTGCTCATGGGGGGATCGGGGCAGGCATCCCATCCCATGTTCTTTCCGCTATCTGAACATACCATAGCCAAAGAGATCAGCCCAAACGGCATGCCGCTTTACAGGACGTATACATTTACATCCGATGACGAGCAGGTCGCCTCCTGGCTGCTCATCTGGCGGGATGCCAGAGTGCACAGCGTGGAGTGGAGATGGTACTGGCCACAGGGCAGGACTTATGCCCGGTCTTTCAGCACCATACCGCCCATCGACGGATTTACGGGAATGTGGGCCGCACCGGTCTGGAGCTGCCTCGATATCAAGGGAACCGACGTCGCCCGCCTGCCAGGAACCTGGAAGGTGGACGTGATTGTGGACTACCGAAAGGTGCTCACGGAGTACTTCACCATCACCAGCCCACAGGCCTGCTAAAAAACGGGACAACTGAAGACCAGGTGGGCCTCTGGCCCAATCGCGAAAAATTTGCTGATCTTAGCTGTGCTTTTGCCCGTCTTCTGGATGAGAGAGAAGGATAAATATCCTGAAAACATAATCTTGCGATTTGGTGGCAGAGAAGATGCAACTTGAATTTGGCGGCAGGGGAGAGAAGCCCGACGTTCGTCGGCTTTTTGATATGAAGGACGTGATCTTTGATCAGAGTTGGCTGGCCGGGGCAGAGGACTTTGAGCTCTATTACATGTATCGCGACCTTTTCTTAAGCCGGGCGGATAAAGAGAAGCTCCTGCAGCAGGATCTACGCTATGATATCACTATTATTCCACCAAATATGCTTGGTCGCGAATACATCAAGACGGCCGGGCATTACCATCCGCTTGTGCCCGGCGGAGCCGTCACCTACCCGGAGCTTTACGAGGTCCTGGAGGGTGAAGCACTCTACCTTTTGCAAAACCAGGATCTCAGCGATGTGGTGGCGGTCTATGCCTCGGCAGGAGACAAGGTCCTCGTACCGCCGGGCTACGGTCATATCACCATAAATCGCTCCAATAAGACTCTGAAGATGGCCAACTTCGTGGCTAGAAGCTTCTCATCGCTTTATGATCCATTCCGAGAGAAGGGAGGGGGAGCCTACTTTTTCACCAGGGAGGGCTGGATTAAGAACGATCGATGCCCTGAGGCGGCAGAGCTGCGCCGGGTGCAAGCGCCCGACAGCTCAAGCCTTCGCAAACTCGGCCTGGCCAGGGGCCGGGAAATGTATCCACTGCTAAGAGAACAAGGTCTTTTGGATTACCTGACAAAGCCCGATGAGCATCTGGAGCTCTTCGCGGGGCTCATCTGAATGCATCGATTTAGGGCGCATATCGAACTGCTGCGCCCGCCCCTCGCGGCAATGGATCTGGCCATGCCCGCCGCCGCTGCCCTCTTGGCCGTCTACGCCGTAGAGGGGGCTCTGCCACCAATGCTTCCATTTCTCATTGCCTCCCTGGGAGCCTACTGCGCCATCACCAGCTCCTATGTCTACAACGATTGCTGCGACATCGACGTGGACAGCATCGCATTGCCCAATCGGCCCCTGCCCTCCGCCATGCTGAGCAAGCGCGAGGCACAGCTCTGGTCGCTATTTCTTTTCCTTGTCGCAGGCGCTGTGGCCCTCTACCTCAATCTGGAGAGCTTTGTGATCCTCCTGGCCGCCACGCTGGCAATCACCATCTACTCCGCCTGGGCCAAGAGAAATACGCCCTTCTCCTGGATCTTTGTGGGGCTGTCCTTCGGGCTGGTCCCTCTGGGCGTCTGGCTGGCCCTGGAGCCGGCCGGGATTCTCAGAGCCGGACCGGGCCTGCATCCCGCTGCCCTGATCCTGGCGGCCATGATCGGCATCACCGATTGGGGATTTACTAACTGCGATGCCTCGCGAGATGTGGCCGGCGATAAAGAGAAAGGCATTCCGACAACGCCCGCTACTTACGGAATTGCCGCCACGGCCAGGATGGTGGCGGGATTCTGGATCATCGGCGTCATTCTCTCCATCGCCCTGGGCCTTGCCGCTGGCCTGGGATGGCTCTACCTGGCCGCGGCCGCCGGCGCCGGCGGATGGCTGCTGCTGCAAAACCTGGACTTCGTGCGCCACCCGACGGCAGAGAGGGGTGAAGAGCTGTTCTACCAGTCGGCCAACTACCGCGCCCTGCTCTTTGCGGCCATAATTGCCGATGTGCTGCTGCGGGCGGGGCTGTCCCTGGGGACAGGCCTCTGAATCCAACGGTTTGTCCACGAAGGAGATCTACGCCACAGTGGCACCGGCGCGGGTGAAAGAGGCGCATGAAGGGTGAGGGTTTGGGCCCAGGTGAGAGACAAAAAACTAATGCAGGGATTTAAAAGCGTCGCGACTCGAAGAGATGTGCGTATAACCTGCATTTCTTCCAGCCCATTTTCTCTTAAAGCCCGGGTAGTCACGAATTTGCTTCGGGCAAACAACCCATTCTATAACTCTACGGAATGCTTTATCGACAATGGTAGCAGCAGGTCCGGCGAGGTCACATTCTCGGTTTCCTCGAATATATTCAAGCCTGATTCTAAATGAATAAGAAGGAAGGAGGCAAAAGTCAGTGATGCAGGAGGGAAGAATGCACTTCGACCTTTGCCATGCACTACATACGGCAATTGCCGAGATAAAAGGTTTTCGGTTCAGGCGGAATAGACCATTTCCACTACCAAGAAACAATCAAGAAAATGAGATATCAAGATGCAGGCCGGGCCAGCGCCGATCCACAGCGCCCTTTTAGGAGGAGCCAATCACCGCGAAGTGACGGCCTGACCATGCCCTGATCTCGACCTTAATAAGCCGGGCTTCGAAGGCGGCAGCGCGCTGGAATCTCACACAGCGTCCGAATTACCGGAACCCCTTCTCATGAGGCCATGATGCTCGCCCTCTCGCCTTTGGTTTGACTTGTGCCGCAACATGCCCCGACCGTGTATTAGCGTGAAATCTCGCGGCATATTACTGCGCCAGTTACAGCGCGCAACTTTTTCCAAGGCCGCGAAGTATCAGCCTCACAGGCTCGTAGCCAAATGCAGTGCCACGAAGGCATGCATCTCCTGTACCAAGGAAAATCTCCCTCGTCATCAGAGCGTTATCGGATACGTTAAGCCCACGGCACGCCCGCCACCCTATTTTGGCATGAAGCGGCTAACTATCTATATAATCATTATAGATATTTGTAGTTGGCGGTCGAGAGCCGCCAGGACGGGAAAATCGACCAATAGTGAAACGACTGCGCATCCGCACAGCAAGCTGCCGGGCATCCAAAAACATCCGGCCTGGATCGCCTTCGAGCGCATAAGATTAAGTACATTTGCGCCGCGATACAGTTCTGACTTTCCATGAAGATTCTTATTGCCGAGTACGCCTCGGCGACAGGCCTGGGCGGTACGCATGAGCTGGAGGGCCGGGCCATGCTGGCCACCCTGGCGGGCAGCTTCGAGAGAGCCGGGAATGAGGTGCTTTATCCCACATCCGGGCCCACCCTGGAAGCTGGCCGGCCCATTCTCATAAAGGGAAGCGAGGAGTTTGAAGGCATCCTGGACTGCCAAGCGGACGCCGGGCTCTTGATAGCGCCGGACGGCATGCAGCCCCATCTTCTGGAGATGCTGGAAAAAAGCACCGTGAACCTGGGGGCCAGTCCCGACGCTGCGCGTCTGGCCGCCGACAAGCTGCTCTGCACCCGGGCCCTGGCGCAGGCGGGCGTGCCCGTGGCCGAGATCGTGGACAGGCCCGATGCTGTGGAGAAGGGCTGCCATCGCTATGTGGTAAAGCCGCGTACAGGCTGCGGCTCGGAGGGCGTGCGCGTCACCTCTTTTGCCCGGGCGGGCCCGGGAGAGATCGTCACCCGCTACCATGAGGGACTGCACCTGTCCGCCAGCTTCATCGTCGGGGAGGAAGGCTTTTTGCCGCTCACCATCAACCGCCAGCTCATCGACTTTCAAGGCGAGGGCATGAGCTACCAGGGTAGCCAGGTGCCCTACAAAACGCCCCGCGCCGATGAGATCTGGGTCGAGGCGAGAAAAGCAGCCGCGGCGTTAGGCCTCTCCGGGTACGCGGGAATCGACTTCGTGCTGGGGGAGCGGCCCTGGGCCGTGGATGTCAATGCCCGGCCGACCACCTCCATCATCGGCATTGCCAGGGTGATGCGAGAGGAGATTGGGGAGCTGATATTGGGGGCGAGGTTTGGGGGGCTGCCAGCGGAAGTGCATGTGGAGGGGGAGTGGACGTTCAGGAAGGAAGACCTGAACCAAACATAGAAAATGCATATTTATTTTAGATTGAATTTCAAATAAGGCGGCAGCAGCTTACAGACAAAGAAATGATGGCAAAAGTTAAGCATTAAAAGGCTTATCTATTGCCATTCCTCTCAGATCCCCTGGTCCACAAATAGCAGCCGGAGCAATTGTCTGCAGCATGGTCCTTTTACTCTGGGCCTGTAAGTTATTCTCCCTCGCCGACTGATTCTCCTCCCGTTTGAAGAGCACTATTATCTGCATAATAGTGGATCGGTTTTTCGTTTCGCAGCATATCGACCACGAATGCGGCTTTTTCAACAGGCAATTCATTTACCGGCTTTTTATGCCATCCACTTTCTTTGGTTTGTACAAAAATCTTTACAGTTTGTTTTTCTGGTATATATTGCAATTGATATTTGATAACTTCTTCTGCGGCCATGTCATTCACCTATAACTGTATCTCAGATGTTCCTCGGTCTATTCTTGAAAATTTGCTGCAGAGTACAAAATTGTTTAGTTTATTATTCCATATAAACTTTTTTATGAAAACAATTGGCTGTAGAGTCCTGAAAGGATTATGACGGCTGCTACTACGAGTACCGAAGGATGCACCGCGACCAGGATTGGGGCGGGAAGTATCATGCCATGTATCCGGCTGAGGAGTGGCTGAGAAAGAACATATTTGATTTTTGGCGGGAGAAATTTTACGGCTATGGCAAGAAGCCCATTTGGCCTTTGGCCTAGTCGGCGCTCACCATCCTTCTCTTCGGGGCCATCTGGCTAATTGGTGGGCTGAAAAGAGATAACGGCGAGAATTACAGGGGCATCGCGGATGCCATGATCTTCAGCGCCACTCTCTTTCTCTCAGGCACAAGGCTATTTGTCGATCCTCCGCAAATGCCGCAGATGAGCCGGTTGTCACCCTCCTGGGCGCGAGCGGCCTTCATCGCGGAGAGGGTGCTGGGGGCATTCTTCTCCATCCTTTTCTTCCTGGCAATCAGCGGGACTGTGGTGAGATGACGGCGCGGGGGGATGGCAACGGCCCCCAAATGCAACTTTTCCTTATTGAGTCTGCAAAATCAGTGAGCACTTCTCTGCTCCATGATTTTCAGGCAGGCCTCAAATCCCCTTTCGTCAAGCTCATACGTAGTCTCTCCGCCAGTAGGATGCTTCTTGATATATCTCAGGGCGATAAGCTCGCGCAGGGCCCTGTCAGCTTTGCGTCCCTGGGTTTGGGGCTTATTCATGAAGTAGGGTTTGGGTAAATGAGACCCCTTGCTACCTTTTGTCTTGCTGCAGAGATTGACAAGGATCGCCTTCTGAATGTTGTCCAACTCCTCGATATCTGAAACAGCACCCACCTCTCATAAAGATAAATGGTTAATAGTATTTAAAATCCATTCATAATAGCTATAAATGTCTGTACTATATTAGAAATTGTTCTAAATCAATTATATTTCGCAATTGATAAGCAAAAGCGTCAGATATCCTAAAATAATAATCCAAAAGAGATAAGTATATATGCAATACAGATCCACATAAAACACTGTGGAGGATCGGAGTTGGGCGCGGAAGTTGCGGTTAAGCCAAGAGCAGCAATAGATGCTCGAATTGCAGAAGGTCTGGATACCGATTACGATCTTTATAAAGTCATCAATAAGAAGCCCGAACTTAGCATATATGAGCTGGCGAAAGAGATGGGCTGGTCGAGCGGCAAGGTGTATGGCTCAGTTCAAAGACTCGAAAAAGAAGGACTCGTGCATACCAAGAAAGATATCAGAAGCGGCAGATCCATTTTGAAAGTTCATGCAGCAGATTGGTCCGAGTTCTTCACAAAGGAAGAGCTTCAAGAGTTTGGCAATCTGGACATCTGAAAGGCAGCGCACTATTCATAGACCAAAAAAAGGTGATAACTACTCCATCTCGCCCTCTTCCACAGGCTCGCGCGGCGCGAGCAAGAGTTCATTGAATAGCAGTATCTCGATCACCTGGGCCACGTAGCGCCTCTGCTGATACCTTTGAATATCCTGGGTCATCATCAGCTCCGCCTCCACCTGCACCCTGATCAGGCAGAGCCTCATGTCCCTCTGATCCTCCTCCTGGATGCAGAGGTTGAAGATGTCCTTGAGCAGCCAGGGCAGCCTCATGGGATTTCTTAGAGCCCTGGCCACGAGCAGAATGTAGCCCTTGATCTGATTGGGCTCCTTGATCTCATCCGCTCCAGTAAGCAGAGCCAGGTCTTGGGCGGAGAAATTCTCGCCGTTTATGGTTATGGAGTTATTCAAAGGAAATCACCTTGCATTATCTTCTCGCAGAGCATGAGGTCCCCCGCCACATTCACATTCACCGCCAGCTCAATTCTCTCCAATATCATGTGAAAGTCCTCCTGCTCCTTTTCTATATCTGTTCCATCCAGCACATTTATGCCTGCCGGAACGATGAGCCGGCCCTGGTAGTTGAAGAGGGAATCGGGCCTCCGGCCCAGGCGGCTGTGCAAATCCAAGGGGGTGTGAGCGGAGAGCGCCGGCTCGGGCCGCCCCTCATAAACCTCGATGATCTCATCGATCAGATCAGAAGTGACCAGGGGCAGATCGGCCATGATGATCATGATGGGATCTTTAACCTCTGCTTTTTTCACGGCCTCAATCATGTCCGCCACATAGCCATAGCCTCCCGTCTCCATCACACAAAGCCCCCTACGTGTAGCCCATTTTTGGGTGCGGGGCACATTGTCGGTGGTGGCTACAAAGATCCTGTCCACACCGCTATCCTCCAAAGCCAGGGCCACATATTCGATGAGCGGCCTGCCAAAGAGGGTCACCAGCGGCTTTTCCCCCATCTTCAGTCGCGAGCCTCGGCCCCCCGCCATTATCAGAGCATCCAGGGAAGGACACCCCCTAAAGTCAGAGCCGTCGCCAGGGCCACCACTCTTGCCACCTCATTGGTAGCACCAATCCCGTCCCCAGTGGCCCCTCCAAAGTTCCTCTTTGCCACAAGAACCATGTATTGGGCGGCCGCCTGAGCCGCGACCAGAGCGGCCAGTCCCAGGGGACCCAAAGCCGCCGCGCACAAGATGGCCGATATCGCCAGGCCCATGAGAAACTGCCGCGACCCCGTCCGCTCAATCATGATCTGGCCAAAGCCCTTCTGCAGGGAAGTGGAGAAGGCGGCAAAGCAGATCATGGCCTCTTTGGCGGAGACTTCCGCCACCAGCAGGGCCATGGGCAGAAGCTTTTGAGGAAGATCGGATACTGTCGCGAAGACCGCCAGCAGGATTATGGCGATGAAAACGCCCCCACCTGTGCCCAGGGAGACATCCTTCATAGCCTGGACTTTTTTCTCTCGGCTGCCGTGGGCGATCACCCCATCCCCGAAGTCGGCCAGCCCGTCGATATGATTTATGCCGCAGAGCTTGTAGATGGCAACGATCACGACTATGGCCACCAGATGGGTGGGCAGCGCCTGCCCCGCGATATAGGCCACCGCCCCCAGGATCGCACCCAGGGCCAGGCCCACCAGAGGAAAGACGTAAACATGCCTCATCAGGGCGTCGATGCCCTCCATGGAGATACCTACCGGTATGGTGGACAGCCAGCCGAATCCCGACTTAAGAGCAAAGAGCAGGCCTTTCAATGACAGCTCCCTTCAGACTGAGCCGCCCGGGTATACATATTGGCGGACACTCCCCCGATGAGCCCGGCCACTACATCATCCATGAAGGGGCCCAGGCGGGAGAGGATGCCCGGCTTGGCCTTGTCGTAGCGGACATAATCGAACAGCCCTTTGTAGCCGCCCACATACTTAGCAATGGCAAGACCCAAGACCTCATCCGCGATAAGACAGGTCAGATCGTTCTCATAGTCGGCTGGCCGCAGGTTGGGAAGATTGCACCTCTCTCCCTCCGCCTCCAGCAGGACGCCGGCGTAAATAAGAAGCGCCAGATTGGGATCGGACAGCGCAAGAGCCATCTCCTGCCGAAACACAGCCTCTGCCTTCTCGCGCGTCTCCACTCCGGGATGGGGGAAGTACAGTTGCATTGCCGCGGAGACGATCTCGTCTTCGCCAATTCCCATGCTCTTCAGCACATCTCTGATATCTCTCATGGCCATGGTAAGACTTATTTAGCAGGGGTAGGATAAAAAAATATCTGGATAATCGCCAAGTTATTTAAGGTCTGATGTTCGATATATATAGGGGAACTCTATGAAGACGATGGTCAAAATTTTCGTGGATCACGAGCATCTGGTTCGGGTTATAAATACACTAACGGAGCTGGGCATCACCGGCTTTTACCTCATGGAGTATCAGGGAATGGCGCCGAAAACATGGAAGGCCTTCCGGCTGAGCGAGAACCCTGATATGGCCCTTAAAGCGATCCGGGACCACTCAGAGCCGGGTGTCATGGTTAACACGGTTGTAGGCTCCGATAAGTGCGAAAAGATCATAAAGCAGCTCGAGGAAGCTTTAAAAGGGATAAGGTACACGATCATTGGGCACAAAGTTACATCTATAAAGGTGAAAGGGGACTGAAATATTCATGGAAAACCTTAAGGATGACGTCGAACTCGCCCTGGAAAAGATCAGGGAAGGTCTTCGCGTAGACGGTGGAGACGTTGAGCTCGTCGATATAGTGGATGGAATAGTCAAGGTAAAACTGCAAGGGCACTGCGCGGGTTGTCCCTTCTCACAGATGACGCTCAAAAATTTCATTGAGAAAGAGCTCGTGAAGAGCGTAAAGGGCGTAAAAGGCGTGATATCCGCTTAAGTTGCGCTGAAGTTCATTCGCGCAAATTGATCAATCATTAGGAGTCTGGTTTATGTTCCCAACTAAAAAGGTACAGAGTCTGGTAGGCAGTAAGATTCAGGTGGAGATGAAGGGCTCACCGCGCTATGTCCTGGAAGGAGTTCTCAACAGTGTCGATGAATATTTGAACCTTCACCTCATGGAGACAGTGGAGCTGATCGGCGGCGAGAAGACTCGCTCTTTGGGATCAGTTATCCTGCGCGGCAACAACATTATTCTCATAAGTCCAATTGAATAAAGAGGTCGGAAATGTCTGCTGAGGAGGCGCTGGAATATATAAAGTCATGTCCGGAAGGGGCCTTGCAGAGCGATCTATGGAAGGCTTTGAAGATCGATTCTAGGAAATGCTCCCGTATCGTGGCCAAGCTCCTCAAAGATAATCTTATCACCAGAGAGGTGGAGTCGGCGGGGGGCATCAGAACCTATCGGCTCAATTGCGCGATAAAGCCTCGCGGCAGGCGTTTCGATCCACTGCTGGCGCTTAATGCTTTCGAGCCCTGCGCAGGCTGCATCGAGGAGTGCATCCCTGAGCATTGCGCCAAGCTCAGTGAGTGGATATTCTCTATCGTGATGGGTGTTGAGGGCATAGTGGCTATCGAGAAGATCAGCCCATAGAAAATAGCAAGAGCGCAGGCTCTTTGTTATCTTTTTTTATCATCATAGTTCAAAGGCATATTTTTCGGTACATCATGGCATGTAGAATTGGAATTTTCAGGACCTTTGCGAGAGCAGACAGCTCAAGAGAGCTTGGCAAATGCATGCGAACGGGCGGCACGCTCTTGCCCCCTCTGGCATAGACGGCCCCACCTTTCATACTGGCGCAGGTGAAGCTTCCTGCATCACCCTCTACCAGGATCTCGCCTCCTCGCATCTCTGCGCCCGTGAAGTCGCCGGCCCGGCCCCTTACCACAATTCTGCCTCCCTGCATGAGCACGCCCGTGTTGGGGCCTGCATCGCCCGAAATATCAATCAGGCCACAGCGCATGAGTATGCCGGTACTCATTCCCGCATCGCCTTGCAGGCGAACGGTTTTGTCTGTGGGATTTCTGGCGCCCAGGGTATCCCTCAGAATGCCGTCGCAGATGGTCAGACCATTTTTATCTGCAGTGTTCGGCTCCAGGACATGCATGCTTTTTTCCAATGCTTCTGTGGCCGAGACGAACTTTCTGTAGCCATTGAGATCGCTTCGTACCTGCACAACATTTCCCAGAGGCGGTTTTATCTCACCGGAAACATAGATGGCACCGCGTAGCATGGAGATTCCCATGTGGCTGCCCACATTGCCTTCCACGATTATCTTGCCCGTTCCCTCAACGGGCCCGCCCTTTCCCCCCAATCGCAGCAGATCCACCCCCAGGCTCGAGCCCAAACGGCTGCCCGCGTCCCCCAAGATCTTGATGGTCTCACCCTGGCGTAGGGCCTGCACCATTTTGCGAAAGCTAACGCCGCTTACGGTCTGATCCATGTCGAGTCTTCTGCCCTGATGCTGCCAGTAAAAATCAAAGGTAAAGTCACAAAGACATCTTTCGCCCGAGGCCTGAATTTGCAGCATTGCCAAACACCATTATCGATTACTTGACAGGCTGCTCTGGCCCCTCTCCGGCTATGCGCTTGGAGACATTGACTCCGACTACCGTTATGAGTATGGCGACTATCGCCGATATGGCCAGATACTGCACCGATTCCACCATGCCGATGCCGAACTTCAGGTCGGTGTTGCTGGCCAGGATGAAGCCGGTTGCTGACCAGATGATAAGACCCGTTGCCAGCAAGAAAAAGAGATAGGAGATGGTGCGAGCATCTCTTATGCCCTCCAGATACAGGTCCATGATCTTGCCCAGATCCACACACAGAGCAGCGACAACATACCACCAGATGCTCTCGTGAAGGTAGATCATCACCAGAATGAAGAATCCGGGTGATATGGGTTCATGGTAGTACTGCCAGGAATAGGCGAATCCTCTCACGGTGGCAATGATCACCAGCATGGCCGCCAAAATGTAAGTTATGAATGCGATCTTGCCTGCATAAAGGGATTTTCTTAAAGTCTGCTTGGCCTCCTCCATGGAGTCGTCCAGCCCCAGGCCCCGAAATAGGAGATAAAGGCCCACTGCACCGGTGATGGCCACCACAGCTCCGTTGGGGTAGCCAAGCAGGCTAAAGATGGCAAACATAAGCAGAGCTAAAGCAGGCGGAATGAAGAAGGTATGGCTGATCTTGGGATCGCTAAAAACCTGCTTGAGAAGATAGTAAGTGCTCTCCAGGTTGGGACTCTGTTTGATCAGTACCCGGCGTACCCCGTTGACTTTGATGCGAGACTGGATGATGGGCAAGATGGCCTCGTCCTCGGCTCCATCGGAGACAACGATCACTCCGTCGGGATGCAATCGCTCCAGTAACATTTCCAACTGCGCGGCGAGCTTGCTGTCGGAGATCAGGCCTACCTTCAGGTCGCCGGCCAGGGAGGCGATTTCCACGGTTTTGCCGGAAAGGGTAAGCTCATCCAGAACCTTTATGCCTCCGAAGATGGTATTGACATCTGAATCCTCCGGATCGGCCATACCCAGCTTGAGGGCGGCATCGATATTGGCCTGCCTGCCCACAACCGGGCTTATGACTCCTCCCTTGCGGCCCAAATCATTGTCGCGGTCAATACAGAGCACCAGGACATCCATAACCTACTATTTGAAAAGATTGTACTTAAAGGATTCTGTGGAGAAAAGATATTTATCTCATCAAGGGGGAGCGCCTGCTATGCTGATACCAGTTCGAAGACACACGATCCTATCTCTAACAGTTTTGTTGATGCTCTTTATCTCATTTGCTGATGCATTTTCCCTGGATATGCCGGGCATACAGAAAGATGTCGCCACCTACAACAGCAAGGTCGAAAATGCGCCATTTGTCCTGAAAAGCATACTTGGCAGCGAGAAGATCAACCTGATCATAACCAGAGACGATGGAAGCGTATTTCGCGTGGGTATGGATGTGGTGAGCGCAAGGATAGATAGAACCGTTGCTGGGGGCTACAGTGATTCTACTATCATAGTAACCACCACACAAAGCGCCATAAACGAGGTCGTAAGATCGAAGGATCGAATCGCCGCCTTCCAAAATTTGAGGGATGCCGGCCGGATTCGTTTCGAGGCAAAAAGCTGGTTGGCAGAGGCCAAGCTAATGACCGTTCTCTCCAGCACCAGCGTTCTCCAGTTCGGCTATAGCCTCTTCTTCAGCTAGATTAGAAACCAATATGCTATATCCTGAATGACACACACGAAGCATCCTGCACGCAAGAAGAAAAAAGACCTCGATCATCTGCAAAGAAAATGAATGCGATCCGACATCAATTCGATCAAATTATCCAAAGTTCGGAGGATTCGGCGCTAAGAACACCCCTTCCACTTATCGTAATCGCGACCTATCTGAACCGTCTGGACTTCAAAGGGAGAATCAATCGTTATGCTCAGTGGGACACGCCCCAATGGAAATATAGCCCCGGCGTTTTGGCACAGCTCCTCGTGATAGCGACATTCATCCCAGCGAATAAAAAGATAGCACTGAACCGGATGCAATCGCTGATCTGGAGGCATTCATAAAGTCTCATTCGAAAACATACTTTTCAGCAAATCTTTCTGTTGTTGCTTCAATCAATGAAAGAAATCCGGTTGGAAGGCCATCTGCGAAGCCTAAACCAAAACAGATTGCCGTTACCTGGGGAGTTCATGCAGGACCAATTACCAAAATGAGGCACGCATTGAACAACAGCGTCGGAAGATGCATTTGCAAAATATCGACTATCTTGCCAAGCAAATAGAGAAACTCGATGAGGAGATCGAGAAGAAGATGGCCCCTTTTCAGAAAGAATCGAAACTGATTCAAACAATTCCAGGGATCAGTGAAGTTAATGCATCAGCGATATTGGCGGAAATTGGAGCTGATATGTCTCAGTTTCCAGATGAAGCACATCTTTCCTCTTGGGCGGACGTATGCCCAGGAAATAACGAAAGTGCAGGCAAGAAGAAGAGCGGAAAAACGCAGAAAGGCAACTCCTTTCTAAAGGGAGCCTTAACTGAAGCTGCATGGGCGGCGTCAAAAACCAAGAACACATCCTACAATAATCTCGTCAGAAGGAAGGGCAAAAAGAAGACTCTTGTTGCTTTGGCGCATCGTATGCTTATTGATATCTACTTTTTTCTCATGACAGGTGAGCCCTATCAGGATATGGGTGCTGAGGCGGTTCATGAATTATATCCTAATTGGAATTATTCGATTGAGCCGCGTGTAGCCTTGCCGGAATCAAGGATTTTTCGGTAAATTATTTTGCGTCAAACCCTTAGAACAAGAGTACTTGCCAATTTTGACTATGCAAAGCCATCGTTTGGTGAGGGAGTTCCAGCCATTGTGGTCCATGAGAGTTCCACATTCAGGACATTGCGGCGGAGTAACCAAACGAAATATTTCTTTGGGAGTATACTCGTAGTCATCGGAGTACCTATCGAAGAGAGCAGCCAGTTGTTCGACGAACGGAAAGTTCATTAGGTTAAATTGTATCTGAGTCATTGAAGGTCCCACAGGATACATTTGCTTGAAGATTAAATATTTTCTGGTGGATATATCCTGCCTTCACTTCATCACTGGAATTCTAGATTGTGTCCACGAAATAGCTTTTCGCGTATCCGGATGAAGCCAAAAGATCTATTTCGTATACAATACTACCAAGCTTCAGAATGCCCAACTCCCCTCCCGCCGCCCCGCCCATCTCCCCCCATGACACCGCAGTCCTCTCCCTCTTCGACCCCATCGTGCGGGACTGGTGGCTTTCCACTTTTCGCTCAGCAGAAGACCTCTTCACTCCCCCCCAGTGCCTGGGCGTGCCCCTCATCGCGCAGGGCAAGAATGTGCTCATCTGCTCGCCCACCGGCTCGGGCAAGACCTTTTCCGCTTTCATCTCCATCATCAACCAGCTCTTCATCATGGCTGCAAAGGGGGAGCTTGCAAACATGGTCTACTGCCTTTACATCTCTCCGCTCAAATCTCTGGCCAATGACATTCACAAGAACCTGGAGCGCCCACTCCAGGAGATGCAGGCCCTGGCCGAGGAGAGAGGGCTGAAGGTGCAGGAGATCAGGCACGCCATCCGTCATGGGGATGTCTCTGCCCGGGAAAAGGCCCGCATGCTGAGGAGGACTCCGCACATCCTCAACACCACACCCGAGTCCCTGGCCATCCTTCTCAGTTCACCCCGTTTTCGGGAGAAGCTGAAGTGCGTGCGCTGGGTCATCGTGGACGAGATCCATTCACTGGCTGCCTCCAAGCGCGGCGTGCACCTCTCCCTCAGTCTGGAACGGCTGGAGGAGCTGAAAAGAGAACTGCCGGAGAACGATGAGCCGATCGGCCCGGAAGAGTTTGAGCGAAAAACCGAAAAAGGCCGGCAAGAAGAACTACGCTCTTCTGTCGATCCCGCCTCAGGAAGCTTCGTTCGCATCGGCTGCTCGGCCACTGTGGAGCCGCTGCAAGAGGTGGCCGACTTTCTCGTCGGAAACTACCGGCCGGTGCAGGTGGTGGACTGCCGCTTCTCCCGCCGCAACGACCTGCGCCTGCTCTGTCCGGTGCCCGATCTGATCCTAGCCGACCCAAAGGAGCTGGCTGAGCGGCTCTACGAGCTCTTGCACCGCCATATCCAGGAGCACAGGAGCGCTCTTATCTTCACCAACAGCCGCAATGGAGCGGAGCGAACGCTATTCAACCTCAAGCAGCGCTTCCCTCTGTTTTACGATGCCGAGAACTCCGCCTGCCACCACGGCTCCATGGGCCGGGAAGGAAGGATGGACACGGAGAGCCGTCTCAAGGAAGGCAGCTTGAAGGCCGTCTGCTCTTCCACCTCCCTGGAGCTGGGCATTGACATGCCCTACATCGATCTCGTCTTGCAGATCGGCTCGCCCAAATCAGTAGCAGCGCTTTTGCAGCGCTTCGGCAGAGGGGGCCACAGCCTGGACCAGACGGTGAAGGGCAGAATAATCGTTCTGGACAGAGAGGAGCTGATGGAATGCGCCGTGATGCTGGAGAGGGCCAAAGCTGGCGACGTGGACAGAATTCACATTCCCAGAAATGCCCTGGACGCCCTCTGCCAGCACCTGCTGGGCATGGTGCTGGAGAGGGATTGGACAGTGGACGAAGTGCTGCGGGTGGTGAAAAGATCCTACTGCTACAGAAGCCTAAGCGAAGAGGAGCTGATGAGCGCTGTGCTCTATCTCTCAGGAGCCCACGCAGGCATGCAGCAGAGGCGCATCTACCCCAAGATCCGCTACGATCCGGACACAAAAAGGATAGCAAGGCTGGGCGGCAGCTCTCGCATGATCTACTACACCAATTCGGGCATGATACCGGACCAGTTCACCTGCGATGTGCTCACCCGGGATGGTCGCTTCGTAGGAAGGCTGGATGAGAGTTACATGGAAAAGCTGGATCGTGGAGACGTCTTTTCCATCGGCGGTGGGGCCTATTCCTTCTGCTACCGGCGGGGCGGGAAGATCTACGTTGACCCAGCGGCAGGCCGGCCCAACATCCCCACCTGGTCCTCGGAGAGGCTGCCCTTATCTTTTGACCTGGCCCGGAGCATTCTCTCCTTTAAAAGCGACATGCTCTGGATGATGAAAAGCCAAAAGATGGAAGGCCGGGCGGGCCGGGATGATTATGATGATGATAGTAGCCGAGACATTATCCGCTGGCTACAGAGCCAGTACCCCATCGACGAGAACAGCGCCCGCTCCATCTGCGAGATCTTCCGCCGGCAGATCGGCTTCCTGGGAGAGGATGCGGTTCCCACCAACTGCAGAATAGTGGTGCAGGAGTGCATCGACCGGGAGACGGGTCGCAGGGTCTACTATTTTCTCTCCGGCTACGGCCTGCGCTTTAATGAGGGGCTAGCCCGCATGGTGGCTTACCTCCTGGCCCGGCAGAGGATGAGCGACATCTGCATCACCACCTCCGACCCGGGCTTTGTGCTCTCCCTTCCCTTCTCCGGCAAGGTGAATCTTCCGGCCATCATTGGGTCCATCCGGGAGGAGAACTGCGAGCAGCTTCTCTATCGATCCTTGCAAAACACGAGCCTCCTGAAAAGCGTCTTTCGCATCAATGCCACCCGCTCCTTCATGATCCTGAAATGCTACAAGGGACGGCAGAAGAGCGCCCGGCACCAGCAACTGGACGCAGACATGCTCATCGGCTTTGCCGGCAAGCTGGATGAGTTTGCCGTGCTGCGAGAGAGCTTTCGGGAGATCATCGAAGATAGATTTGAGGTGGACAATATCAAGGAGGTGCTGCGGGGCCTGGCCTCTGGCGAGATCGAGGTGGTAATGAAGAAGGAGGCTACGCCCAGCCCCATGGCCTTCGGGCTGGCGACGCTGGGGGCCTCTGCTGGAGAGAAGCAGGAGCGGATGAGTGAGATGCAGGGGAAGGTGCTGGAGAAGAAAGAGTGAAAAAAGAAATTTTACCCAACTTATTTAAATAGGGAAGTAATCATGAATAAGAGATAATACTATGACTGAAGCCGTGGCAAAATCAAGTTTTCAGGAGCTTATAGAATCTGTAGAATCTTTGCCCCTTGACGACCAGCAGATGCTTCTTGATATCATTAACATGCGCATCATCGAGCGAAGACGCGATGAGCTGGTGACAGATATGGAAGAATCGCTTGAGGCTTACAAGAAGGGGGAGGTTCGAATAGGGACGGTGGACGATCTCTTGAGAGATCTCGATGGGATCTGAGAGATTGAAGAAACTCATCTATGCAAAGGCTTTTCGTCGAGCCCTCAAGAAACATATTCTGCAGAGACCTGATTTGAGACCAAGGATTGAAAATGTCCTGCGACTTCTTTCAGAAAATCCCTTCGATCCCTCACTGCATTCTCATAAGCTTAAGGGAAAATTGGCGCCTCTATGGGCCTGTACCGTGGATTATGATAGCCGAATCCTCTTCATGCTTTTGCCCAATCCAGAGACGGGCGAAGAGGCAATTTTGCTGGTTTCCGTGGGAACTCACAAAGAGGTTTATTAGAGCAATTAACCTAAATTCCCGATGCACGGCTGGCATTTTGGTCTGTCCCAGGGCCAGATGCTGCTTTTGTTGAACTACCCTTCCTGCGGACAAGTCAGGCAATCCGAATTTGGGTTATCCATGAATTTTCCCCACTCATATCGGGTCATGTTCTGAGTTACGCGGCTACAGGCCTCCTCCATGACTCTTTTTATATCCAGTGTCCAGATTCGAGTCGTATTATCCTCGCTGCCCGTGGCCAGTTTGCTCCCGTCCGGGCTGAAGGCCAGCGCAATCACCCGGCCATCATGCTCCAGCCTCTGTAGCTCTTTGCCGGTCTCGACATCTCACAGTCGAGCCGTTTTATCATTCCGGAGTTTATAAGAAGTTGACCCACTTAAGTCTCTGCATCCTGCTTTTTTGTAGGGTCTAACCAAAAATTAATTATAGTTTTGGCAATTTCTTATTAAAATTTTTCGCAAAAATGACCTTATAACTACTTATTTTCTATTACAATTATCTAAATAAATTATAGGAAGATTTATCTACTATGAGGGTCTAATCAGTAGTATGCATTTTAAGGTCAAAAATATCAAAGGCCACAAATATTTGTATATCATTAAAAATGATCGCATTGACGGGAAGGTCGTGCAAACGATCCAAAAATATGTTGGAACGGCAGATAGCCTCTATGAAATGCTTACCT
>Ga0247841_10001641_pt1 | contig 48646 bp, 42 predicted proteins | sample LaCruzMarch2015__2_FD_192410 | JGI IMG/M metagenome (GOLD analysis project Ga0247841, IMG submission 192410) | Freshwater microbial communities from meromictic Lake La Cruz, Castile-La Mancha, Spain - LaCruzMarch2015_18m | ecosystem: Environmental > Aquatic > Freshwater > Lake | place: Spain... | reverse complement strand
AATTGCCAGATCGTGGTTTCCGGGCACATAGGTAACTGTAATTTTCCCTTCCTGAATGATGCTGTTAAAAGCATCAAACACCCCTTTGTTTGCTGTCGCAAGACGCTGTACAAAATCGGCCTGATCCTTTCCCTCGTAAGTATTTGTTGTAGCCGGCACAAACCATTCATCTACCAAATCTCCGGCGATGACAAGTTCTTTAACATTTGGAGCCGCTTTTATCTGTTTAAGCAATTTTTCAAGAGGCCCGAGGTTAACTTCGCACTCCGCATACGTGGAATCGGCACCAAGATGCAGATCGCTGATAACAACAATCATATTCCTCTCACTACCGCCATTGCTAAACGGGTTTATTGCAGTATATGTTTGATCTGATTTTTTGCATGATGCCAATACAAATAAGAACAACAGCACACAAAACACGGTTAATAATCTCGAAATATTTTTCATGATACATTCATTTTAATTTCTTCCTACTTGTAAAGCTGTCGGAATCCGCTCCGTTTTTTTAAATGATTTCTGGACTTCATTTTTCTGATTCATAATTGTATTTTTCATCACTCTGGTTGATCATTGTTGTATTTCAAATTTAACAAAAATAACAGATTGAATGTTAAATTTTTAAAATTGTTTTGTATTTCCGGATCCACCCCTTCTCCAGGCACTTCTCCAGGCACTCTCATGTTTATAAAATTTTATATCGGACACACCACCTGTCCGTCTAAAAACCGACTGGAATTTTATTATGACAAGTAAATTTACAATATTTTCCGAAACAGACCCGATACCTGGTAACCGAAACTACCGGCGCAAAGTGGATGGAAAAAGGCAATCCCCCGGATTTGGTTCAACAGGAACTTTCTGCCAGGCACAATGTGCCACATGAAGTCCTGTTTATTGGGCGACGAAAATTATTTCTTTGAAAGTTTTATTTCCTTCAGTTTATAGAGTTCATCTGTATTGATGATATTTGTAAATCCCTTTTTTAACAGACCATGTCTCAATGCATTATCACCTGACCATAATTTGCACCTGAAATATTTTGAGAATGCTATATAAGTGACATCTTTGGGATCTATATCTTGTACCAGATGTGCTGAAGAAACCCTAATTGAGATAGGGATGTGTACTTCGGAAATGAATGAAATAGGTTTGTAAACCTTGTCCTTGATTTCAAGTAGTTCGGAATTTGAATAGCCTGAGATCAGCAATATTTTTTTTTGATACTTCCGAATCTCGTCTTTTAAGAAGCGAGGGGCAATAAATTCATAAATATTTTGGGAATTTAGAAGGACATCTCCAATTTTGCCATCAGTATTAAGGATGGCACTGAAAATGATATTGGCATCAACAATGACCCTCATTGAATGAAGCTGTTCTTATTCTGCTCCCACCAGGTTTGATTAAGTTCATTTGCCAGTTTATCAGCATCTGATTGTTTGGCCTTGCTTTTTGAGGTAATCTCCAGGTATTCCAAATAATCCATTATGCGTTGAAAACCGAAAGTATCAACCTTAGGGGATATTTTAATAAGTATCTGATCTTTTGTTTTTTCGATTATCATTTGGTAAATCTTTACTCCAAAGGTACAAAAAGAAGATATAATGCTGGATCTGATTCTTGTTATTTTGTTGCCTAACGCCAGTCCGTCTAAAAACCGACTGGGATTTTGTTTCAACAAGTAAATTTACAAAATATTCCGAAACAGACCTGATACCTGTTAACCGAAACCACCGGCGCAAAGTGCATGGGAAAAGGCAATCCCAGGATTTGGTTCAACGTTTTGCATATTTGTTGTGTTTGGGAGTTTGAAACGCTTCATCGTCCCTCGTTAGTAAAGCTACCAAAAAGCGTTAAGAACTCCAAATGCGTCATCAGCCCAAATACAATAAATACGCTGTTGGCAACTGGTGTTTTTTCATCTCTCAATATTCAATTTCTAAAGGTAATTCATTCGCTGTTTCTACTAATATTTTCACATCATTTATTCCTATCCCCCCTTTGAAAATATTATGCTCTTTTATCCGTTGGTTAATCCTTGCATGTAAATCAATCGGGTCAGCTTTTGAGACTTTCTCTACTGTATCTAATCCTAAATCGTAAAGCATTTGGGCATAAGTAACTCCCACCCATTTAATTCTTGACAAATCAGTCAGTTTCGTTAATTCCAAAATTTCTGTATAATCTATCCCCGTTGAATCGGCAAGTTTTTGTCTATCAATTTTTGTTAATATTTTGTCGTATAATTTCTCAGTATTTATAATGCCTGTTTTCGCCAATTTGTCAATTGTGTTCTTCGAAATCCAAATAAAATCAGCAATTTTGTTCGGTTTTGGAAGAGTGCTGTTTAATTCTCTACGTAAAATAGTCAAATAATCACACGACAAGCAATTAACCTTTGATAATTCAGTGAACTTATCTTTCTTTTTGAGTAACTGAATCAACTCTTTGATATTTTTAATTCCGATTTGCTTAAAATATCCAAATCGTTCATCCAATTTCTCTTTTAGAACCATTCTACTTGGTGGCAGATAGGAGGATTTCAATTTCGTCTGATAATGTTCAATTGTTATTTTCCCTATATCAATATAATAGCCCATAGTGAAATAAGTTTTAAAAAGAGAACCTGCACGAAACAGGTTCTCTCAGTTTGGTTTTACATTGGTTTTACAGGGACACAGATATCAACGATAAATTTCCCATCTTTAGGTTCTTCTGGGTACATTTCAAAACAAGGTTTATCATCAGGTTGGTAGCCGCTTGTCGGAAACCACTGACCATAAACCCAATCCCATGCTTGTTGAAAATCCTGGGCGGAAAGCTCAAAACGTGCAATTACATATTTTGCAGCCTCAATTTCCATTTTCCCAACTTCTCCTTCAACTTTAGTCTCAGCAGGAACAGTAATACAAACACTCATTCTAAGTTTGTCTTCGATAGTAACATTTGGGTCATCATGATAAACAACTAACGATTTGAAGTCTTTACCACCTATTAAACCTCTTGGTCCCGCCCATGAAAACAATTTATTCCAAATGCTTTCAAATAGTTTATCGTTCCCTTTATATGGGCCAATGTGCCTAATGTAGGCTACTGTCATTTTTGGAAGTTCTTTTACTTCCACACTTTTGTTTAATTTCATATTTGTCCTCCATTTAATGGTTTTTAATTCAGGACAAAAATATTGGGTTGGCTTCTCATCACTTTGATGCCTATTGCTATCTTGTTGACTTAAATTGCTATTGTTTGATTTATTTAATCTGTATTGAGAGGCGGAAATTTGAAAATAGTTCTTAAAATTCCGAGAAAATATTGAAATGTCGGAAAATCCGCATTTGTAAGCTATTTCGGAAATGCTCTCATTTTTATTGGTTAAAATTAATGTTGCAGCTTTTTCAATTCTAACTCTTAAAATAAACTGAAAAGGTGTTTCTCCGACAATTGACTGAAATATTCTATTGAAATGGAATTTAGAAAAATTTGCAATGGTTGCTAATTCTTCAAGTGTCATTGGTTTCTCAATATTTGATTCAATATAATCAAATGTCCGATTGATTCGGGATATGTATTCAGTATTCAAGACTTTTTTCTCAATCATTTTATTGTCAGAATTGTTGCTGTCATGGGTTTTTTACACTTGTTGATAACGTTTGATGGTATGGTGTCGTGCGGGTTTACGAAGCGAAACTTATCAGGTTACACCGACTTTTTTTACGAGCCACGAACCTTTGAAAACCTCTAAAACCCGCATGCACTATACCATTTGTTGGGCTTAGTTGTTCTTTCATTCAATGTTTAATTTCATATAATTAGGGTATTTGACTGAATATTTCAAAGTCAATTCTTTTTTCTCACTTGGTTCAAGTTCAAGCTCCCAAATTACTTTTCCTGTTTTTTCATTTACCTTACCATTTGAATTTTCAAGTTTTTCAATCACGATTGATTTATTTTCTGAAATAGGAAATTGATCTTCAACAAATATTTTTGTCTTAACAGTTTTATTATTCTTCACTGTGATACTCCAAGTAATAGTCTCTTTAATATTATTTCCTATAAACTGCTTTTCATTTTTTTCCTTTAGCAATGTCCTTTCAACTAAAATATTTTTATCTCTATTCAAAGAAATTGCTAATGTGTCTTTTAAGTTTTTTACATCAATTTCAGATTGCCCTGTAAAAACTCCATTATAATAAATGCTTGATTTACCTGATAATAGATTCAATTTTGACCAATTACTTATTTCAGCAATCAGGAAAACGTCATTATCCAGCTTAGGAGCACTTTTGAAAACAAAATTTACAGGAATTTTTACTTCTTTGATTTTGACATTATAATCTTTACCGTCTGATGGTATTGAATATGGAATATCTATTTTATACTCCAAACTTGTAATATTAGTGTTTGATTCATAACCATCAACAAAATAAACGACTTCATCGCTTCTTGCACCTCTAACATTAGAAGCTAATGAATTAGCTGAACGACCGGGCATTTTAGAAATTTCTTCAGAAGTAATCGTACCACCTGAAAATGTTTCGTCTTTGTCAATTAATGGCACTTTGTATTCAACTATTTGAACTTCTTGTAACAACATGGTGCTTGGTTGAATTTTGAAATCTTGAAAAGTAATTTTATCTGCATTTAATACTATACCTTTCATTTCTAAGTTTTCATAACCGATATATGAAACTTTTACATCATAGTAACCTGATTTTATGGGTTTAATAGTGTATCTTCCATCAAAATCAGTTGTGCCACCTGTAATCATTTCTCCATTTTTAAAAATTACTATGTTTGCAAAAGGAATAGGTTCTTCGGATTCCCTATCCGTAACATAACCCTGCAATGCAGACTGCCCGTCAACGATATTTTTCTTTTGATAATTACTTTTTCTTTCAACAAACCAAGTTTCTAATTCTGGTTTCAAATTGCTTAAAGAGGGTCTGTTCGTTGATAATGTTAAATTTATATTATTCCAATCTTCTCCTGTTGATTGAAAAATATTAGCATTGTAAACCAGATTTAAAGGTTCGTTTATATCATTAACCCTGAAATCGTACAAGGGTGTCCAACCGGCAGACGAGACATAATAGCTAATCTTAAAGGTTGCATTTATCTGTGCTTTGCTGTCAAAAGTGAATACAATTTTACTGTATGTTTTTTGTTTATGTGAAACTTTTTTGTTCAATTCTAAATATAAATTCTGAATATTTTCCTTTATCAAATCTATCTCAACTGTCAGTTTCAGTTTGTTTTGTCTAATCTCATTTAGTTTTGTGCGATAAAAAGCCGATGCTTCTTTTATTTCTGTTATTGATGTCCCTGCATCTTTTTTATTTAAAATACTATTGTCCAATAATATTTTTTCCTCTATGTTATAGACATTTATTTCATTTGTAATTTCTTGTAATTTAATCTTCTGTAATTTGATTTTCTCCTCGTATTCTAAAATTGTTTTACTTTTCTCTGTCGGATAAATTATTTCATGTTTTACAGATAGAATTTCTCCCTTTTGATTATTGTCAATTTGAATACTTTGTGGATTTATCTCTGCAGGCAAGTTTTCTAATTCGAAAAGATGTTTCCCTTTTAAAACGGTTATCTTCACTTCTCTTGTAATCTGTGCTCCATCAAAAAATACAGTTACATCTTTAATCTCCGAAGTAAGTTTCAACGTGTCAATCTCGTTACTATAAAGATTCACAGCAACTAATAATGTCAAAATCAAAAGTTTAATTTTCATATTTTTTGTTTTTATGTTATCTGTTTCTTTGTTTCTCACAATTAAGCCCAACAATTGAGTAACCATAGGAGTACTGGTATATTTGCCTTGGACGTATCCCGTGAATTATTTTTAAGTGGTTTATATTGTGTATGTTGACGAAATATTATCACTTTGACCAGGTTTTATCAATTCTTCGAATTTGATATTTCACGGGTCGATCTAATGCAATAGTTCATGTTTTCTGTACAGGGTATTTCATCCAAAATTATTGTTGAACAAATTTATGATGCTTTTCTATAAAATCCAAATCACACCGGATCTTGATGAAAAAGCCAAGCCTTTTCTTTGGATGTAGTTATCCCGGGTAGAACAGGGAAGGTTAATTGCAGACCTGTTCTGTTGAGGCATTGCAGGAGTTGTGGTTATTGCTATTGAAAGGAGATAATAACAGAGCAACGACGACCCTATCCCCGTTTATAAACGATCGACACCAGCGTTTTATCATCACCCCCCATGTTCACGGTGAGTCCGTAAGGGCGTTCGGGAGTGATGGTGATCTGGGCTTCGCCGGCCCTGCCGGTCAATTGCTCCCAGATGGTGACTGCCTGGTGTACCCCTGTTCCCCCGGTAGGATGCCCCCAACCGATCAGTCCGCCGGTGGTATTGACCGGGATACGCCCGGTTCGCGCGGTATGGCCATCGAGGATAAACTCCGGTCCTTTGCCCTTCCCGGCAAACCCGATCGCCTCCATGCACATCACCCCGGCAATGGTAAAACAGTCGTGGACCTCGGCAGTACCCAACTGGTCAAGGGTGATTCCGGCCGATCCGAGCGCCTCTTTCACCGCCTGTTTCGTGGTTGCAAGTTCCGAAAGATCCGCGGGTTGCTTTGTAATATCCTCTTCAATCTGACCCCAACCCATGACCTCTACTGCATCGGCAGGCGAATACCCGCACCGTTTCAATCCCTCTTCCGAAACCACGGCAATGGCCGAAGCTCCGTCGGAGACCTTGGAACAATCGAAAACGCTGAGGTTATCCACGAATGTTTTCCCGTTGGGCTCTGTCATTCCCTGGGCTTCGGGATCTTTGGTAACGTTGTGATACTCCTGCGCGGTGCTGCAGAGCCGGGCATTTTCAATGGCATTGCGGTACCATCGGGCAAAAGCTTTACGCGTTGTTTCGCGGCCGTACTTTTCAAAATAAACTCCGGTACGGTCACTGAATTGTCCCGGGAAGAAATAGGCATGGCCGTTCTTGCGATCCTTAAACCACCCTGCCCCGGCAAGGTAATCGGCACAATAAATGGCTTTTACCGTGTTCTGCACCTCCACCCCCAAAACCAGGACAACTTCTGCCGTTTCTGCAAGGATACTCCGGATGCCGGTCATCAGCGCCAGGCCGCCGGTGGCACAGGCGCCTTCAACGCGCACTGCAGGCTTGTAACGCAATCCTTCATCCACATAAGGAAAGAAAGCAGCCAGGTTGGCCTGCCGGTTGAATCGTGAGGCCATGAAGTTGCCGATCACGCATTCATCCACATGCTGTGCCCCGCCAATGAGTTTCAGGGTACCCTGGCCGGCTTCGCGGATGTAGTCCTCAAGCCCGGGACGCTCCTTTTTCGGGTTGAACTCTTTGCGTCCGGTTCCCAGCGAAATGGTGTTGTACCCGGCAACCATGTAAACTTTTCTTCTCAGTTTTTTCATTATACGGAATTTAAACAAATTCAAAATCAAAAGTTAAAGCTCAAAACCAAAAGTCAAAATTGATGCGTTAAGAAAAACTTCATATTTCGGTATTCAATTGTACAGAAGATCATTCGATCTTCAATATTCGTTGTTTAATATTCGTTGTTCAATATTCGATATTCCCCTGGTGTTCAAGCAAGGTAGTCATTGATCGGGCCATAGGCATGAAAGAAACCGGTCAACAGCACCGTATTCACATCATTCTCATGGAAGGCGACGCCATTTTTCACCAGTTCCAACCCGATTTCACGCGAACGCAGGGCATAACGCATGGCCAGTTCCGCGCCCAAACCCATGGCTGCTTTCAACGCTGCAAAATAGCCCCGGAGAATCTCCTCCCTGGCTTTATTTCCCACCACCGCTTTCCAGGCAGGAGGAACCGGAAGGGTACCCAGTTTTGCATCTACCCTCGACTGGAAACCGGCCACCGGGATGTAGGTTTTCTGACCGGGGTCAAAAATGGCAACGGGTCTCCCCTTCTCGTATTTGAGGATGCCGTCCTTCTGGGAACCATCGGAAAACTGGCCTCCCTTCACCCCTGCTTCCAGGAATTGATCGAGCAGGGGGCTGTGAAGGTTTTCACCGGGCAGGTAAGGGTTCATCACACTCATGATGAAACTGCAAACATCCACTCCTACATAATCGATCAATTGAAAAATGCCCATGGGCCGCACGAGATAATCCTGGGAAATTTTATTGATGGCATACACTGCTTCCGCGAAGGGGATCTCCCCCTTTACCCGGCCAACCTCCGCGGTGGCATGAAGGATATCGCGCATGAAATGACCATTGCCGATAAATCCTGCCTTGTCGTGGGCCGGAACCACCACCTTGCGCAGGTTCTTCGCGTATTGCAGGGCAAAGTCTTCAACCTCCTTCAGGGTTCCCTTAGCCTTGATGATCTCCACCAGCTTTTGCACGGCAGGCGGGTTGTAGAAATGAAATCCGATGATCCGGCCGCCCAGCCCGGCCCCTTCATCGAGCCTCGTGATCGGGATGGAAGAGGTGTTGGTGAAAAACCAGGGATCATGCCGGTTATTTTTGCTGATGGCCGAGAATATCCTGATCTTCATCTCGGGATCCTCCCTGATGGCTTCAAAGATCATCGTGGAGTCGTACGCGGCTTCCACGCGGGTTGTCGTTCGAACTATACTGAGCACATCAAAGAGGTACTGGTCAATGATCTCGTCATTGTCGATGAGCGTTGGCCGGTCACTATATACCGTTCGCAGGAAGACGATCTTTTTTTCCGCCATCTTCAGCACCTGTGAGCGCAAATAACGCGTGACCCCCGAAAGCGCCTCGTCGGAGACATCGATGGCATTCAGTACAAAGGACTTGCCCTTGTTTTCCGCTTTCAGGCTGAGATCGGCCATTTCCACGGCCGTCAGGAGCAGGATGCCACTTCCCATCTTGCCCGCCGCGCCCAGCACCGAAACATGCTGTAATCGTTCTTCGTAAGTCATCATATATCTGGTTTTAAATAGTCCGTGAAAGTGATTGGGCGGATGCGCCCATCATTAGTTTTTATTGTATTTACCAGTTTGGTTTGCGTTTTTCAAGGAAGGCTTTTATCCCCTCAAGGCTGGCTGGTTGATCAAAAAGCTTTGAAAATTCCGAGGCTTCGAGGTTCTGAGCTTCATGCTAAGGCAGATCTGCTCCCTGCCGGATGACCTTTTTAACTGTTTTCAGCGCGGCTGAACCATTGGAGGCCATTTTCATGGCCAGTTTCATCACCTCCTCCATCAGCGCTTCCGGCTCTACCACCTTTTGAACCAGTCCCATGCGCAGGGCATCATCGGCCGGTACCATCTCAGCAGTCAGCATCATGTACAGCGCATTCCCCAGTCCTGAAATCCGCGAGGAACGCTGTGTTCCTGCATAACCCGGGGTTAAACCCAACATCATTTCCGGCAGGCCGAATCTGGCATTCCGGCTGGCAATCCTGAAATCGCAGGCCATGGCCAGTTCGCATCCTCCACCGAGGGCAAATCCGTTTACCGCTGCAATCACCGGGATGTTGAGGGCTCCGAGACGGTCAAAGGTATCCTGCCCGTTTTTTGAATAGTGATAGGCCCGTTCCGGATCGAGACTGGTCAATTCCCCGATGTCGGCTCCTGCCACGAATGACTTCTCCCCTTCTCCGCGAATGATAAGCACCTTGACATCATCACGTTCAACAATTTCATCCAACAGTGCATTTAATTCCAAAAAAAAGGTCGCATTCAGTGCATTCAAAACCTGTGGCCGGCTGATCGTGATCAATCCAATTTTTTCAGTTACCTGGAATGTTAAAATCTGGTAATCCATTGATATCGTCAGTTAGTGGTTAAATGTCGAAGATATTGCAAAAATAACAGAAAAAAATTGCATAAAAGATTAATTGTCGTAATATTTGCAGACAAACAATAACGAAACCATTCCTCTATGAAAGCTTTACCCCATCTCCTGATCATGATTTTTCTCTGCATTCAGGGTTACGGTCAGAATACCGATAACCTGTTTTCCGTGAACAATGAAAATGCCATTCCTTTTTTGAAATCCTCTTTCCGAACCGCCGCCAGAACGCAAATTCCGGTAATTTCTTCACGGGTCGATTCACTGATCCTCCTTGCCAATGCAGAGATCAATTCCGACAGTCTGGAAAATTATTTGCTTGAACTTCAGGGAATGGGAACCCGCTTCATGCTTGCGCCAAATCACCGTGATGTGGCGGTATGGTTGAAAAACAAGTTTATTTCCCTGGGTTGTCAAAACGTTGAGTTGGATTCGTTCCAGTGTGTTGCCTACTATCCTTTTGGCACTTCAACCCCGGTATCAACATGGCAATACAACGTGGTGGCAACCCTTACGGGTACCGTCAACACAGAAACGGTTAACATCCTTGGGGGACATTACGACAATTTTGCTTTCGGTGGAGATCCCTATACCGGTGTTCCGGGAGCCGATGATAATGCTACCGCGGTAGCAACATGTCTTGAGATTGCCCGCGTATTCAATAAAGTAGGGTTTCGCCCTGCTTCCACCGTCAAATTCATTGGGTATGCCGCCGAAGAATTGGGACTCTTCGGCAGCCTGTTTTACGCGCAACGTGCCAACATCCTTGGAGAACACATCAATAAAGTACTCAACAACGATATGATTGCTTATTGCCCAGATACCAGTTTCTGGAAACTGAAGGCAAACCGGTACCCCTCGAGTGGACCGCTATGCGATCTGGGCGTCAACATCATCTCCGCCTATACTTCCTTGACCCCTGTGGTTCCTGATATTCCGTCATTCAGCACCGATTCCTATGCTTTCCTGATCAATGGTTTTCATGCCACCACTTTCGATGAATTCCTCGAACCCAATCCGTACCTCCATACGTTGAATGATTCCGTTTCACATTGCAACATCCCGTTTTTTACCGAAGCTGTAAAAGTATCCTGCGGCATGCTGGTTCACGCGGCAGAAACTCCGGAATTTGTTGAATTCATGCTGAAGAATCCCGGAACCGGCCATTCCCTGGTGGCTTCCTGGGCCCCGGGTTCCGATCAGAATATTGCCTCCTATAAAATATATGTCGGAAAAGCTTCCGGTGTTTATGACCGGCAGTTCATTACTACAGATACCTCTTTTATTGTTGACGATCTGATGAAGGACAGCACCTATTATGTCGCTGTCAGTGCCATAAATACAAATGGCGAAGAGGGATTGACCACGGAACAGAGCGATGCCCCTGCCCTGGTTACCCTGGATAAGGGGATCCTTATTGTCAGGGACTCACACGGAGGGTTTCTCAATCCTGCCGATTCGACGATTGATCATTTTTATACCGGTCTTTGCGAAGGGTTCCGGAACGAATCTTTCGATGCAACCAGTTCTTTGAAAGTTACTCTGTCTGATCTTGGTCCATACCAGGCCGTTATCTGGCATTCGGAGGTATATAATAACAATTCAACCTTCCTGTTCAGCCAGGGTGAAATCGGTAAATACCTTGCACTGGGTGGAAAACTGCTTTTTACACTGCAACAACCTGGCAAATTCATGGGGGCCACGACCTCCTATCCGGTAATTTTTCATGATGCAAGTTTTCCTTACTTGTTTCCCAAAATACAAGAAACAGACCTGAAACCAGGGGCTGCCTTCAACGGAGCCATTCCGGTGAACGGATATCCTTCACTGGCAGTTGATTCATTAAAAGTCCCTGCCAATTACCACGGTAACCTTATTTCAATCGAATCACTTCTTCCAAACAGCGAAGGCAGTGTTATTTATAAATATGGGACCTCCTATGATACAACTTCCCCCCAGGGATCAATGAAAAACATGCCTGTCGGGATCGAGTATCTTGGTGCCGACTTTAGCGCGATCACCCTGAGTTTTCCATTGTATTACATGAAAACAGAGGAGGCCAAAGAATTTGTAAAATACGCCATGAGAGAACGGTTTAATGTCTTCCCGATTGGCATTGAAGAATCGATTGCACGGGAAGATGAAAACCTGTTTATCCTCCCCAACCCGGTTCATTCGAACTGTATCATCAGCATCCGGCTGAAATCGGAAACCCATGTTCTTCTTAAAATAAGAAATGTCCTTGGACAAGAGGTGGCAACATTAAAAAATGGGATCTTGCCTGAAGGAACCTTCAGGATTCCATTCGACGGTTCAGGTTTGCCTGGAGGAATATATGTTTGTGAACTCCAAACCGGCTCGGGAAAACGCGTCAAACTCCTGATGAAAGGGGAATAGAGGAAATCCAGAAAACCGGAATATTCGTAAAAAAATGCTTAACGAACCATCAGTTGACCGGTGATCAACCGGGAATCCGTTTTCACCTGAACGATATAAACTCCTTTTGCATAACCCGAAATATCGATCAGTTTTACAACCTGTTCATTTTCGGGCGAAATGGTGGCCGAAAAGTGGATCCGTCCATCCATCCCAGTGACAGTAAGTGAGGCTGCCGTTTGCTGCAATCCGTTGATGGTCAGGGTAACATGGTCAGAGGCCGGATTGGGTTGAATTTTCAGCGCCAGCATGTCCGGGCTGTTTTCCGGGATCGAGGTGCAGGGATCAATGGTTACAATTTTGGTACTGATCAGCATCCCGCTGCATGGATTTTTTGCAAAGGCAACCAGCTTCAGTTCGGCGATGCCATTGGCTTTATCCTTCGGGCCCGGTTTGTAAATGGTGTTTAAGGTATTCAGGTTGCTGAAGTGTCCATCACCCAATGTCGCCCAGGAAATTCTTTTATAATTGGAAGCTGTGCCATGAAGTTCAAGATCGGCAAGCCAGGCACAGATGGTGGTGTCGTTCCCGGCAAAGGCGGTTGGCGGATAAACCACATTGACCCTGGTGGTGTCGTGACGGGTTTGGGTACCATCGCTGGTAGCCACAATATAGATGGTCGTATCGGTGGGATAAACTACAGGATTGGATATTGCAGAGGTAAAGCCGGGAGGAATGGAACTCCAGGAATAGGTATAATTGCCGGATCCTCCATAGGGAATGGCCTTAAGTTGTGATGAATCGCCTGCACAGTAAGAAACCGGAGTAGCCGATGCAGAGGAAGAAAAGAGGTTGGAAAAGGTAAATGAGCCAACGCGGGTCAGCCAGCTGCTGTTGGAGGTATAGCCATAATACTCAGTGGTGTACCAGAAGGTGGTTGGATTGGCAGGGTCCACACTCATGGCGCTGTAATCGCCCCAGCGGCTGCGGCCACTCCAAACCCCTGTTTGAGATCCGCCTCCCTCGACAATGGTCTTTTCAGCCACGGTCATCTGGTTCAGTGGATCGTTCTTCAATCGCCCCGTAACCCGGATCGAAGGATACATGCTGGCGCCGGAAACGGAATATCCAAGAGCAATACTGCCGGCCGTATCCATGGCCATGCTTCCCATCCAGCGGGAGTTGTTGTCGGCCGGGGCATAGGTTGCCTGCTGATAAACCGACCATGCCGCCGTGGTTTTCCTCAACTCGTACCAGCGGATACCGGCTTTTCCCGAACCCACATTTACGGTATGGTTGACAACCATGCTTGAGTAGCCGTTAAACTTGCGGAATTGCAAACGGTACATCAACCGGTCGGAAATTTCATCGAGCCTGGTACTGGTCTCCTTCTGCGGAATGCCATCCAAACCGGGGTTGAAGGAATTGACCGGAAGTGTCAGCAGATTGGCGAAGGTGGAGTTATTGGGATTGGCAAAGTCGGCATGAAATTCATAGATCCCCAGGTTCTGGGGGCTGCCGGTTTTGATGTAGGCAAAATAGTTTGGGGTGCCAATGGGAGGAAAGGTACCGTCGCAATCGGAGGGGTATATGGTAATGAACCCGGCGCTTCCAGGCGAAAGGGTAAAGGAGATACGTATTGCATCCGGATCGCCGGCCAGCATGGCGGTACGGTCGAAAGCACAGGCTTCATTGCCCTCCCATCCCCATCCAAAGTTATTGGCCGACATGTAATAGCCATCGGGCCAAACCCCAAACTTGGGGTAATCGGGCAAGGAAGGAAATTCATATTCCCAGCGGTACCAGGCGCCCATCGGGTCGGGCGTTTGGGATACGGCGATCATCTGGAAAAAGGGACCAGTCGAAGAATTCGGAAAAGAGAATTGCGTAAACAGCCAGCGGTTGGCCATTTCATCGTACAATACCACGGCATCGCCGCTGTTAAAATTATTGGGCATCCCATTCCACACCGAACTGCTGCCAACAGGTCCGAAGATCCTTGCTCCGGCTTTGTTAAAAATGGCATAGGATGAATTCACCACCTGGAAAAAATGGTTGGGTCCGGCTTCTCCATGGGTGTCGGGAGGAACTGAACCCGAAACATTCCATAACCCGTTGAAGTTGGCAATGGTGGTATCGATGAGGATACTGCCGAACGAATCCTGCAATCCCGGGTCAGGAATATCGGATGGAGCAGGATAGTTATCCTTGTTCAGATCAAAATTATTCTTTACTACACCATCCTTCCAGGTGCGGTCGATGAGTCCCGGCTGCAAATGAACCATGTCGCGAAGGGGAGGTGAAACATCGAAATAAACGGCCTTGTGAACCTTGGGAACCAGGGCAGTGCTTTGCGCGGATGATGGCGTCATTCCCAGGGGGAACAATAGAAAGATGAGGTACAGGTGTTTCATGTATAGCAAAGGATTTGAGTCCCCAAAGATCAGAAATTTTATGATGCAGAGGATGAAAAATATGTAACTTGCAGGACGCCTTTTCGTCTTAAAGAGATGCTGACCACAATTTTCATTCATCCTAAATCCTGACTATGTCATTGAAAAAAAAACTCTTTCTCCTGATTCTCCTGTCCATGACCCTGGGTCTGCAGGCTCAGGACAGCACCGCAGTATTCTGGAGCGCCTCCCGGGCAAACGATGTCAAGACACTGAGAGAATTTCTCGACAAGGGGTTTGATGTCAACGCCAAAAATCATTATGGTGTCACCGCCTTAACCTTTGCTGCCGACAAGGGCAGCCTTGAGGCCGTCACCCTGCTGCTGGAGCGGGGGGCAGATCCCAACCTGAAGGATTCATTTTACGGCGAGACCCCGCTGGGATGGGCCATCTACAAAAAAAACAGCGGGATCGTCAAATGCATGATCAACCATGGCGGGAATATTAAAAATGAAGATATGGTCATGGGTGCCGCCGGTTCAGGGCTTGCCGATGTGGTAAAGCTGATGTTCGAGAAAGGAGCCCCGGGAGCCGAAAATGTGCTTATGGCATCCATCGCCAATAACGATACAACCATGTTTGAGATCTCGTTTGGTTTCGCGAAAAAGAGCGATTCGCTGTTATCCCTTGCATTGGTGGAGGCCACAGCCCAGAAGAATGGGAAGTTCATTGCCCTGCTGAATGCCGCTGGAGCAAAACTTCCGGAAAAAACCACAGAGCAGCCTGCCGGAAAAATCGATGAAAGCCTGGTGGGGACTTATAAAACCAAGGAGATGAACAAGGCCGAACTGGCCATAACAGATGGTGTGCTGACCGGAAGCTTTGACGGCTCCCCGGCTTTCAAACTGAAACCGGTTACCGACAGCACTTATGCATTTACCGATATTCCGGATATTTTACTTGCGGTTAAAAGGGTTGCGGGTCTGGTAACCGGCATTTCACTGATTCAACCCGGCAGGACAAATGTTTATCAAAAAATTGCCGAACAGGCAAAAACAAATGCCAATACAGCAATAGCAGAAGACCATACCAAAGTTGAAAAGCCGGCCAACTGGCCATCGTTCCGGGGAACACAGGCCATGGGAACGGCCGACGGACAGCATCCGCCGGTGACCTGGGATGCCAAAAAAGAGGCGAACCTGGTTTGGAAAACCTTTCTGCCCGGACTTGCCCATGCATCACCCATCATCTGGAACAACAATGTATTCCTCATTACCGCCCAGAGCAGCGATACCGCCTCCGAATACAGGGTAGGGCTCTTTGGCGATGTGGAACCAGCCAACGACAACTCTTCCCACATCTGGAAAATCTATTGCCTCGACAAACAAAACGGAAAGATAAAATGGGAGAAAAAGGCATACGAAGGGATTCCACGGGTAAAACGGCATGTGAAAGCTTCACAAGCCAATTCCACCCCGGTGGCCAACGGTGAATATGTGGCAGCGCTCTTCGGTTCCGAAGGACTGGTTTGCTATGATTTCAACGGGAATGAACTGTGGCGTAAAGACCTCGGGATCCTGGATGCCGGATGGTTTTTCAATGAAGATACGCAATGGGGTCATGCCAGTTCACCGGTCATATACAGGAACACAGTTATCGTTCAGTGCGACCGTTCCAAAGATTCTTATATCGCCGCCTATGACCTGAAGACAGGAAATGAAGTGTGGAAAACCATGCGCGACGAGATATCCTCATGGGGAACACCTACCGTGTATAATGGCAAGATCCGGGATGAACTGGTAACCAATGGCTCCCGGTTCATACGCGGATACAACCCCGCGACCGGCGAGGAACTCTGGCGGTTATCCCCCAACTCAGAGGTAACCGTGGGTACCCCCGTGTTTTCCGACAGCCTGATTTTTGTCACCGCTGGATATCCTCCCGTTCAGCCGGTATATGCCATCAAACCGGGCGGGAAAGGCAATATTTCCATTCCCGATAGCCTGAACACAGGTGATTACATCAAATGGAGAAAAAAGCGTGGAGGAACCTACATGCCGACCCCGATTGTTTACAACGGGTACCTCTATACACTGGCAAACAACGGAATGCTGATCTGTTACCAGGCATCCACCGGCGAGGTCAAATACAAGGAGATCATCAAGGGAGGCGGAGCCTTCTCTGCATCACCGGTTGCGGCCGATGGGAAATTATTCTGCACAAGCGAGGAAAAAGGGGTTTTTGTCGTCAAAGCAGGAGCAGAATATGAGCTGATCACCTCCAACCCGGTGGATGAAATCTGCATGGCCACACCGGCCATCAGCGGAGGATTCATCTTTGTCCGGGGACAACATCACATATTCTGTTTCGGGATAAGGAAATAGGGATACAATTTTGTAAGTTTGCATTCCAGACGAATTTCCGCGCTATTGAACACTGCGACTTTTATTGAAAATCCAATCCGGATAAAATCCCACGCTGATTTTGAGCAGCTTTTCAAGGCTCATTACAGTTCGCTCTGCTCCTATGCCAGCCATTTCCTGAAAGACCCGGATGCCTCCGAAGAGGTGGTGCAGGAGGTCATGTTCAGGATCTGGACCAACCGCGATTCCCTTTCGATCACTGCTTCCATGCAGAGTTATCTCTTCAGGGCCGTACGCAACGGTTGCATGAACGTAATGAAACACATGGATGTCAGGGAAGAGTACCGGGCATTCAGGGAAAGGGAAATGCAGGATTCACAGCGTTCGCATGAGGATGAACTGATCATATCCGAACTGGAACAGAAGATCAGAACTGCCATTGATGGTTTGCCGCTGGAACGTCGCAAGGTCTTTATCATGAGCCGCTATGAGGGGCTGACCTATATTCAGATTGCCGGCAAACTCAATATTTCCGTGAAAACAGTGGAAAACCAAATGGGCAAAGCCCTGAAAACACTCCGGGAAGATCTGTCGGATTACCTTCCCTGGCTGATACTGTTTTTTTATGATTTGTTTAAAAACTGATGGATGAATAGGGGTAATCAACTCCGCAATTGTCATCTCAATATAAAGTGATGAGCCCAAACCAGGAAAATATTGAAGAACATCTGCTTTTACAATACCTTCTCGGAAATGCCGGGGCTGAAGAGCTTCCCCGGATAGAGGCATGGTTGAATGAAAGTAAGGAGAACCGGAACCATCTGGACCGCCTGGAACGGCTATGGCTCGAGACAGGAAAAATCTCCCCTGCCCCTGTGGCTGTTGATGTTGAAGCTGCCTGGCAAAAGATGTCGTCACGGATAAATCGTTCCGGTTCGGGGAGGAGCGCCCGACCGAAAGAGGGAAAGCTTGCCATGATGACTCCGTTTCGTTACGCTTTAAGCGTTGCAGCAGTGGTGGTGTTATTCATCGGAATATACCTGTTATTCAGGTTGATCAACCCACCAGTAAGGCAACTGGAAATGGTCAGTTTGCAGCAAGTGCTCCGCGACACCCTTCCCGATGGATCAAGGGTGATACTCAATGAAAACTCGAAGCTGACCTATCCCGAAGCCTTTGAAGGAAAAAACAGGGAGATCCGTTTAAGCGGAGAGGCCTATTTCGAAGTCGCGCATGATGCGGCCCAACCATTCATCATCGATGCCGGTTCAGCAAAGATTATGGTGGTCGGAACTGCCTTCCTGGTGAAAGCCATTCCAGGAATGGAAGTTGAGGTCAATGTGACCGAAGGAAGGGTGATGCTCTTCACTGTCAATTCAACAACCGGCGATACCTTGTCGGTGTTTCTGAATGCCGGCTCAAAAGGGATTTTACCCCTGAAATCCACCCAACCTGTCATTGCCGGAGAGCGGATACCCGATGATCTTTTCTGGGTAAATCATACTCTTGATTTCAGGGGAACTTACCTGTCAGAGGTTTTCAGGTTTCTTGAGCGGTATTATCAGGTTACGATTGCCATCAGTGATCCAGCAATCAAACGGTGCCGTCTCTCGGCTACCTTTGCCAACGAACCGGTTGACCGCATCCTTACCGTCATTGCCGAATCGTTCAATCTCAAACTGACCATAAGCAATCAAACTGACCTGTTGACCGGAAATGGCTGTTCCGAAGGAAATGAAAAATAGGGAAAGGTTGATCAGGTTTCTTCTGATCATGCTGCTTGCCACCGGAATTGGATCCCGGGCAGGGGCACAAACCAGCTATCTTTCGAAAATAATCTCCGTCAACCTCTCTTCAGTTTCAACAGATGAGGCACTGGCCACCATCGGCAAACTGGGAGGCTTCCGCTTTTCATACGATGCCGACCTGATCAGGGGGGATAAAAAGGTCTCCATCAAAGCGACAAATACCCATGTGGATAGACTGCTGAAAGAGATGTTGGGCAGGGAGATCACCAACAAGGAGGTGGGGAACCATGTCATCCTGTTAAAGAATACACGCAGGGAGGACCAGAAAGGAAACAGGATCGATGAATTCAGGATCACAGGCACTGTTTATGATGCAACCACCCGGAACCTGCTGGATGATGTCACCATTTATGAAGTGGAAAAAAAGGAATCGGCGCTGACTGCAAAAAATGGAACCTTTTTCATGATCGTACCGGGAGGGAAAAAAGTCCGCGGACTCTGTTTCGTTAAAATGGGCTATATCGATACCGTCATTTTTGTCAGGCCATCGGCAAACCAGAAGCTGGATATCCTGCTCAAACCCGAGCAGTACAATCTCAGCAGGATCGAAAGCCTTCCCGTTGAGGTGAAGGTTACTGCCATCGACAGCGTGGGATTGGTCACGCTGCTCGTTCCGCGCGAGACCATGGTCAATTCGAAGAACCTTCAGGTGCATACAACCAGGCCTTTCCAGATTTCATTTATCCCATACCTGGGTACCAACTGGAAGGTAGGCGGTTCCATCACCAACAGGGTGTCGCTGAACCTGCTAGCTGGCTATTCGGGCGGATTAAAGGGTGTTGAGGTGGGAGGGTTGCTGAACATCGACAGGAACGACATCCGTGGAGTGCAGGTAGGCGGGCTGGGTAATATTGTCGGGGGAAAAGGAAAAGGATGGCAGATAGGAGGTTTATTCAATTATGACCTGAAGAAATTCGAGGGGGTTCAGATCGGGGGATTGATGAATTATGTTCCCGATACCATCAGCGGGGTTCAGATCGGGGGACTGGTCAATACCGTAATGGGAAAAATCAAAGGCGTTCAGATTGCCGGATTGACCAATGTGGTCACGAGCAACAGCGACGGCTGGCAGGTTGCAGGCCTGCTGAATGTGACGGTAAAGGATGTGAAGCAGGTTCAGATTGCAGGTTTGCTGAACTATGGTCACAACATTGACGGGGTGCAGATCGGCGGGCTGATCAACATCGCCCGGAACCACAACGACGGGGTACAAATCGGGGGTTTGCTGAATTATGCCACAATTGTCAACGGATTACAACTGGGGCTGATCAACATTTCCAATACCGTTGAGCGCGGGATCCCCATCGGCCTGTTCAGCTATGTACAGGATGGCTATCATCTTTTTGAGATCTCCGGAAACGAGATCTTTTATGGAAATGTGGCCTTCAAATCGGGAACCCGGAGATTTTACAACATTTTCAATATCGGGATGGGAAGCGATTACAAGCTGAATTTCTCTTATGGAATCGGAACAATCTTTCCCCTGTCGAAAAAACTGTCGATGAACATCGACGCCTTTGCAGGATTTGTGTATCATCCGACCGATACGGTTTATCACGGATTACTCTTGAAATTAAACCCGGCACTTGAATACCGGTTTGCCCGGCATTTCGCCATCTTCCTCGGCCCGGCCTACAATTGTTTTGTCTTTTCCAAAGGCAAACCCAGTGCAACGTCAAGGGGACTCTCCTTCTATGATTTCTATTTTCATTCAACTGAAAACGCCTCCATCCAGATGTGGATCGGGGGTGTTCTCGGAGTAAGGTTATAATGGCTGGCGGGATTTTTTAATGATACCGGTATGCGATGATCAACAAAACCGCTTCCCTAAACCACAGCGGGCATCAGATCACCGCAGAAGCCTTCAGCTTAATCCCCCGAACCATGATGATCTGCTGTGACCTGGTGTGCCCATTGTGGTGATAAAACCAAAAAATGGAAACCACATTCATATACTTAATCCGGGAATTTCGAAAAGGTAATACAAAAAATCAAACTTTTTTTTTCAACAATAGGGGTAATCTCATTTTTGATTGTCATCAGTTAAAACCAACACTTTATTCTGATGAGAAAAATGAAAAAAAAACTCACCTCACTATTGCTTATTGCAACCTTGACTATGCCCGCGCTTGTGCATGGTAAAGATTCCACCGAAACCAGAACCCGTACATTCCAGTTTGGGTTTGTCACTCCAATCGGCACCAATGGAACCGATTCCTGGAATGTAACCAATAAATTTTCCATCAACCTGCTGGCCGGGTATGCTGCCGGGGTAGATGGTGTTGAATTCTCAGGACTGACCAGCATTCTGAAATCAGAGATGAATGGGGCTCAGTTCTCCGGACTCGGCAACCTGGTGCTCGGAAAATCCAGGGGCGCCCAGTTCTCCGGACTTTTCAACATTGTCCTCAAAAATATGCAGGGAGCCCAGGCAGCGGGTTTTATTAATTTTACCAGGGGAGCAGCGCGTGGAATCCAGATTGCCGGGTTCGCCAATTATGCCAAGGGAGGTATCGTAGCCCAGGTCGCTGGTTTCTCCAATATCAGCACAGGGATCACCAAAGGTTTCCAGCTGGCAGGGTTCACCAACATCATTTCGCAGCAATTGAAAGGTGTTCAGATGGCCGGGTTTTTCAATTATGGAAAAGGAGAGAAATTCAGCCAGATTGGTGGTTTTGGCAACGTTGTGGTGAAGGATCTTCGGGGATTTCAGCTGGCAGGCTTTACCAACATTACAACGGGAATGATAAAAGGGGTACAGATCTCCGGGTTTTTCAATTATGCACGGAAATTAAACGGAGTCCAAATCGCCCCATTCAATTTCATTGACTCACTCGAGAAAGGGGTTCCCATCGGGGTGCTGAGCATCGTGCGGAATGGTTACCGGGCATTTGAATTCAGCGCCACAGAAACACTTTATGGAGTGTTCAGTTTCAAAACCGGAGTACGAAAATTCTACAATATCCTTTCAGTCGGAGGCGGGTACCGGGATAAATTGTCGCTGTTCGCCTGGGGCTACGGACTGGGAACCCTGGTCCCCATCAGCAAAAAAGTTGACCTGGCCATTGAAGGTCTCTGCTATCAGGTAAATGAAGGAGAATGGTTTACCAACCGGGTCAATTTACTCAACAAACTGAACTTTACCGCCTCCTGGAAAATAGCAAAACATACAGCCATCTTCGGAGGTCTCTCCTGGAACATTACCGTATCGGATGTTACCGATGAATATGGCGACAAGATTGAGGCACACATTGCTCCCTGGTCGGTGTTTGATGAATTATACAACGAGAGGATCAATGTTAAGATGTACCCGGGAATGACAATAGGGGTCAGACTCTGACAATAAATGTTCTGAATAAAATATTCACTTCAGGTGAAATGAAGCATTCAGATCCGGCAATTCATTAATTCAACAAAAAAAATCCAATCTATGAAAACAAGAACAATTATGCTGGCCATCATGGCCATATTGACAACGATAAGCTTCACTTCCTGCGAGAAAATCAGAGGCAAGGGTGAGGTAATCACCGAAGCACGCAGTACTGACGGTTATTCCGGAATCAGCCTGGCAATGTCGGCAACGGTTTTTTTTACCTCAGCTCCAACCTATTCGCTTGAGCTCCATGGGCAGGAAAATGTACTTCGTCAGATCGTGACGGAAATAGATGGAAATCAGCTGGTGATCAGGGTTAAACATGGTGTAATTCTCGGGAACCATGAGCCTGTAAGGGTTTACATTACAGCGCCCAACGTGACCCGGCTGGAGGTAAGCGGTTCCGGGGATATCTTTACCGATCAACCCTGGCATGTTTCTGAGCTTTCGCTCAGCATCAGCGGCAGCGGTAACATTACCCTTGCAAACATCGAAGCCGGCCGCCTTGCCGCCACCATCAGCGGGAGCGGAAACATCAAAGCCATGGCCGGGACCTCCAACCAGGAAGATCTGAAAATCAGCGGGAGCGGCTCCATTGATCTGCGGAGTGTGGAAGCCCATACGGTGTTTACGCGTACCAGCGGATCGGGTGAAATGTTCATCAACGCCACCAACCTGCTTGATGTTACGATTTCCGGCAGCGGGGATATCTGGTACCTCGGAAATCCTTCCATCAATCTTCAGGTCTCCGGTTCGGGAAGCGTAAAAAAACTGTGAGCACACCGAAGCGATCAAATTGAAGAACCCCGCGGCAAGCCACGGGGAATGCGCTCGCGGGGATTCAATAATAAAATTCAAAACCACCATGTACAGACAAATTCCGGTATTGCTCTTGTTCCTATTCTCAGCAACTGCCCTTTTTCCCCAGACACCCGTACAAACAGTCAGGGGAAGAGTATTCGATGCCGATTCCAGATCCGGACTTCCGGGAGCCAACGTAATCGTATTGAATTCCGAGCCCCTCATCGGAACAACCACAGATGTCAATGGACATTTCAAACTGGAGAAGGTGCCGGTAGGCCGGCATTCCATCAGGGTAAGTTTTCTTGGATATAAACCGATCATCATGCCGGAAATCCTTGTCAGTTCCGGGAAAGAATCCGTCTTGTCATTTGAACTTGAAGAGGAGGTGCTGCAGGCCAGGGAGGTAGAGATCAAAGCCACGGTCGAAAAAGACCGGGCCATCAACCCCATGGCGATGATCAGCGCACGTTCCTTTACCGTGGAGGAAAGCCGGCGGTATGCTGGTTCTGCAGATGATCCCATGCGGGCTGCCGCTAACTTTGCCGGCGTGGCTTCCAGTGCCGATGTGAATTCCAACGAGATCGTGATCCGTGGTAATTCACCCAAAGGGATGCTCTGGAGGGTTGATGGCGTGGACATCCCCAACCCGAACCATTATGCCTATATTGGTACATCGGGCGGCGGAATCACCATGTTCAGCAGCCAGGTGTTGAGCAACTCCGATTTCTATACCGCTGCATTCCCATCCGAATTTGGGAATGCCCTCTCGGGTGTATTTGACATGAGGTTCCGGGCCGGGAATAATGCCAGACACGAATTCGCCTTTCAGATCGGCATTCAGGGGCTGGATTTATCAGCCGAAGGCCCATTTGCCAAGAACAGACCAGCATCGTATCTTTTCAACTACCGCTATTCCATCCTGGCATTCCTGCAATACATCGATCCCGGCATGAAAAATAAAATCCCTTCGTACCAGGATTTGTCTTTTAAAATCAACCTTCCGACAAAAAAGGCCGGCACCTTTGCACTCGTTGGCATCGGGGGTATCTCCCGGTCGAAATTCATTCCTGAACAGGATTCATTGCAATGGAAAAACCTGGAAGACCGCACGCAATCGATGCTCAACAACAACATGGGAGCCCTGGCACTGACCCACCAGATCTGTTTTTCACGAAAAACCTATCTTCGATCTTACCTCTCCGGAACCTATAACAGCATTTATTTTGACCTGTACTACCTCTCCCCTTCCTATCTGTTGCAACCTCAGGATTTTGTGAAGCAGGATAACTTCCGTGTCAGCATCAGCAGTTTACTGAACCACAAATTCGGGTCGAAACATACCAACCGGAGCGGATTTACGTATACCCGGCTTTTTTATAACAGCGATATTCAGGCTGTAAATCCCTTTACTGGAATATTTTCCCAGGTTTATAATGGAAATGGAAATACCGATATGTTTCAGGCATTCAGCGAATCAAAAATCGAGTTGACCAATAATTTCTCGATCAATGCCGGTCTGCATTTTCAGTATTTCCTGCTCAACCGGCATTATGCCATCGAACCCAGGGTGGCCATGCGGTGGCAGGTTGCGCCGAAACATGCTCTCAGCATCGGTTATGGGAAACATTCCCAGGCAGAAGATGCTGGCCTGTACCTGACCAATATACAGGTTACTCCTGAAATCAGGATACAGCCAAACAAAGGGCTCGATTTCAGCCGCTCACACCATTTTGTGCTGGGTTACGACTTCCGCATCCGGCCGGAATTGCGGTTGAAACTGGAAGGTTATTACCAGTATTTGTATCATATCCCGGTTATCGAGGGCAACTACTATTCGCTGATCAACAGCAGTGGTGGATTCTTTAACGATACCCTGGTCAATAAAGGTACAGGCAGGAATGTTGGAGTTGATATCACATTTGAGAAGTTTCTGACACGGCAATATTATTACCTGGCCACCATCTCCCTTTTTGATTCGAAATACAAGGGAGGAGATGGTGTTGAACGAAATACCCGCTTCAATTCAAATTATGTGATCAATCTACTGGCCGGAAAAGAATGGACCATCCGCAAAAAAAACATCCTTGGGGCTAACCTGAAAGTTTCTGTCACGGGAGGCGAGTACTATGTTCCCATCGATCTTGAAGCTTCCAGACTGCAGCACCGTGAAGTGTTGGATGACGCCAACGCTTATCGTGAGCGGCTTCCGGCATTTTACTACCTCGATCTCACACTTACCTATCGCACCAACCATAAGAAATTTTCCGGGATCTGGGCCATCCAGATCAAGAACCTGCTGAATCAAAAACCTCCCACAGGATATATCTACAACGATTATAACCAATCTGTTGAAGAGATAAAATCAATGGGTATCATACCCATGGTCAGCTACAAGATCGAGTTTTGAATCTGACCTACCACCATGCAGGGACGACCGGGCTCTCCCGTGATTGATACTGAATAATGAGTCCGCACTGAAAAGTGAGTTCACCGCATCCTGGACAATTATTTTCTTATCTTTGAAAATCCAAAATCCATTCATTGTCTTACGCTCAATAAATCCGTGATCATGAAAAAAGCATTGATATCATTGTTCGCTATTGCCCTTTATTTTTCATCTTCCGCACAAACTATAAGCAAAAATGAGGCAGAAATTGAAGCCATAAAAAAAACAATCCAGACTGCCTATGTTGAGGGGTTGCAAAACGAGGGCGATTTCACGAAAATTGACAAGGGTTTTCATCCTGACTTTGAGTTGCTGATTCCGGACAAATCCGGAGAATTAACAAAATATTCTTTGACTGAATGGAAAGAGAAGATCAGGAAGGACCTGGCATCCGGAAAACTGCCCAAAAAAGGAGAGGATATCGTCTCCATTAAATTTCTATTCGTAGATGTGACCGGAAATGCAGCGGTGGCCAAATTCGAATTCTATGTCGGCCAGAAACTGACCTTCGTGGATTACCAGTTCCTTTACAAATTCCAGGAGGATTGGAAGATCGTCAGCAAGATTTATTATAAATATTGAGCCATCGACGAACCCTTTTCACCACCATGAGAGAAATGGAACAACGACCTTTCACATTGTACCTTCTTTCCTTTTTTCTGGCTTTCCAATCCCTGGGAGGCCTCTTTGGCGGCATTTCACTGGTATTATCCCCCTCCGGTGAAATCATGAAAATGCCCCTCAGCATGCTTGATGGCTCACCCTTCAATACATTTCTGGTGCCAGGGCTGATTTTGTTGATTTTGCTAGGTGTTCTTCCCGGTCTCCTGGTTTATTCCTTATTCAGACGCCCCTTATGGAAATGGTTTGGTATCCTGAACCTTTACAAGGGCGTACATTGGGCATGGACCTACTCCCTTTACTTTGGGATCATGCTTGCCATATGGATCCTGGCAGAGATCATTTGGATTAATTACGATATTCTCCAAACCATCTTCGGCCTGGTTGGCGTGACAATAATCATATTGGTCATGCTGCCTGCCAACATGCGTTATTTTGGATGGAAAACATCTTTTTAAAAATATTTCAAACATGGAAATCCTGAAAGTTCCTTTTACCTCCATCGACTGGTCCGGCATCCCCGAGACCGTCCATCCCGGTGAGACCGGTCATGCAACCTGGAAAACTGTTGAGATGGGAAACATTCGTGTCAGGCTGGTCACCTATTCACCCAACTACCTGGCCGATCATTGGTGCCCACGGGGACATGTCATCCATATTCTTGAAGGAAAGATGACCAGCGAGTTGAAAGATGGGTCAAAAACATTTCTGCACGCCGGAATGACATATATGATGGGCAATGATGAGATGAATCCACACAGGACTTTTACCGAATCCGGCGTCAGATTATTTATTGTTGATTAGAGAATTCCATGAAATTTCTGGCCATTGAAAAAGAACTCGGTCACGTTGACTGGGATAACCAAAAAGAGGTTTTAAGGGATGAAGCAACTGCTTTGTATTCCCTTTACCGGAATAACCAGGTAAGGGAATATTACTTCAATGAAAACCATGAGGCAGTTTTGATATTGGAATGCAGTTCCGCGAATGAATGCAACGAACTCCTTGAAACATTGCCTCTGGTAAAACAAAAACTCATCCGGTTTGAAGTAATGGAACTAAGACCATATACCGGGTTTGAACGAATATTTAACCTTTGACACTGATGTAATGAAAGTTTTCCTTGTCCTCATCCTGACCATTCACGGACTCATTCACCTGATGGGTTTCATAAAAGCCTTCAACCTGGCACCCATCGAGAAGCTTGTGAAACCCATTTCAAAACCGTCCGGGGTATTCTGGTTATTGAGCGCGATCCTGTTTGTTATATCTGCCGGGCTCATTTTTTTCAAAATTGATTCCTGGTGGATATTCGCGGCATTGGGAATACCATTATCCCAGATTTTGATTTTCCAGGGTTGGTCGGATGCAAAATTCGGAACCATAGCCAACCTGATCATCCTGATCCCGGTGATTGTTTCCGGGTTGAATTCCCTGCCCACGGCTTATGGGAACAGGTACAAGACCGAGGTGGAGAAAAGGTTGACTCCCTTTACAGATACCTCTGTGGTCAGCGAAAATGACATTCGGCATCTTCCTGCCCCGGTGATAAAATACCTGCATTTCGCTGGAGCAGTCGGCAAACCCAAGGTTCATAATTTCAGGGCGGTTTTTGCCGGAACCATGAAAAGAACAATGGAAAGCAGCTGGATGAAGATCAGTTCGCAGCAATACAATTTCTACGATGACCCTGCACGACTGTTTTATATCGATGCATCATTATTTGGAATACCATTCGACGGACTTCATCTTTACCTGGGCGAACATGCCACCATGGAGATCAAAGTGGCCGCCCTGTTTACGGTGGCCGATGCAAGGGGGCCAAAGATGGACCAGGGAGAAACCGTTACCATGTTCAACGATATGTGCCTGCTGGCGCCGGCTACCCTGATCGATAAAAATATTCAATGGGAATGCATTGACTCTGCCATGGTGAAGGGGACCTTTACCAACAGGGGCCAAACAATCAGTGCAACGCTCCTCTTCAATGAAAAGGGAGAATTGGTCAATTTCGTTTCATTCGACAGGTTTCATTCATTGGACGGAATAACCTATTCGAATTATCCATGGTCTACCCCGGTGCGAAATTACCGAGATTCTGGCGGGAGGAAAGTCCCCAATTACGGAGAGGCCATCTGGCATATGCCCCAAGGCTCCTTCTCCTATGCCCGGTTTGATATCATCGAAATCGATTACAACCTGTCGGAATTCAAATAACCTTCAATTCCACCCCAATTGAAGAACCTCGCGGCTTTTCTTAAATACCAGGTTGTCAGCAGAAGCAGTATAAAGGATAATAATACCTCGGCAATGGTTTCCGCGATGGCCGCAAAGATTATATTCCACAAGAAAAATCCTGCTATCGCGAAAAAGAGAAGACCCAGAATCTTCCCATCAATCCAGGTCTGGGGGCTGACAGCGGAAACAATGACCCCGGTTATTCTCAGGTTTTTTTCACCATTGATGGCGATAAACTGACATGCAAGGCCAAGGAATACTCCCAAATACCGTAAAATATTGAGCTGATTAAGGAATTAAAATATAAACCCTGTCCTGAAGTTAACCATGTGTGCATCAATGGTGGCTTTGCTCGTAACGCCATGGTTTACCTGCCACAGTCGGGTTTGTTGAAAACGGTACCCCATTGAAACCACCATTATCAGTTTCCGGCTAAACCTGAATTTGGCGCCAGCTCCATACCCGGCAGTGGCACCGCCTAACCCCATTCCCCGTTCACCTACCTGCCATCCGGGTGAATACCCTGCATGGCAATATATAAACGGAGAGTTGACCTTTTTAAGAAAATTGGCTCGCAAATCTAGGCAGATGGGTAAAAATGCCCTTGACTTCCAGAGATCCAAACCGATACTGATCCCCAATTGAATATACGGGGTTAATGTTAAACCATTAAAAACAGATAACTGGATCGAATATTTTTTTTGTGGGGCATCCAGGTACCTGTCAAGTCCTTCCAGGAGACCCACTCCAATGTTTAATTCAGGTATGATGGTATAACCCCAGGATTTGATCCCATCTTCATAATTGGGGTCCGTATCTTTTGGTGGATTCTCCTTCCTGATTATTTTAACTTCATTCATCCGGATCTCCAAGGTATCCTTGCCACTCAGAACGATCTTAAGCAAGCTCTCAGGCACTATCTCAACGATATTCCCCCTTAAGAAAGTTCCGTTATTCAGGTAAACCACATCATCCTGCCTGACCTGCGATCTGAGTTGCAATGAAAACAAAAGGATAATCAAAACGATTGCTAAACGAATGGGCATAAATGAAATGATTTGAATGATCTCTTACTCGCAATGAGATGCAAAAATATCATTTTTCGGATTATTTTTGTTCAATCATCAATAAATCGAGAAAAGAAGGAATATATAATCATCACTTGCCCGGGTAAGATTTCCCGCTGGGGTGAACGCGTGAGTACGGATCGAAGTCTTATTGCTTGATGAATTTCCCGACAACAGTTCCGCTGTTGGTTTTCAGCACCAGGCAGTACATTCCAGCAGGAAGGTTTTCAACAGAAATGGTGGTCGGCCCTGTTTCATTCAGGGTGATGGCCATATGGTTTACAGGTCTGCCAAATACATCCGTCATGGTCACTCCCTGAACATCAGGGTGCCCCGTATATTGAACGGTGATCCTGTCTGATGCCGGATTGGGATACAGATTCAGTGAACCTGATTCGGCCAGTTCTGCCGGGATGCCGGCAGGATATTCCCGGTAATCAACCCCCACTGTTTCCGAACTGATCCCGGTAGTATAAGTGGTGACGGAATCTCCGGTCAGGGAGGCAACAACACAGTAGCCGGGCGTCATGTAGTCACCAATATTCACATGAATCAGGTCGTTCATGGTATCGATCGCCGCAGAGAGTATGTAAACGAATCCGGCAGAACCCGGATCCTCAATGATGGCAGTATCGGTGATTTGCATCGAGGTAAGGTCAAATGAACCTATTCCGTAATTAAAAACCGCGTAGAGTGTATGATTTATGATCCCCACTCCGTTTCCAACCTTTACACTGACCATCCCATTCACAAAGTTTCCCGTTGCCGGATCATATTCCGAGATACTGCCAACATCGGGCATCCCGTAAGGCGTTTTATTGACCGAATAGATTTTGTTTTCATCCAGGTACAGATTATTGATCCCGACGGCGCTGGTGCCAAGATTGATCACCCGTGCCAACGTCCATGAACCGGGATCCACTACGGCAATTTTCCCTTCGGTTCCCATCCATCCCCCATTCACAGCGATATAAACCGAATCGCTTGTAGCTGCTATTCCGCCACAATCTCCGGGAATCCCGTCAACCAGTGCAATCAGCGATAAGTTTGATGTATCAAGCACCTCCATGAAAAATTTTGCCAACGGGTACTGTTTCGAAACGATCAGCCTGTTTTGGTAAATCCCCAGTTTGCTGAGTCCGGAATCGGCAATGGCCGCCACCCGTTCATAACTGTTCAGGTCATATTTGACAATGGAATCCTGCGCTGCAATGTAGGCAAAATGGCCATGGATCAGGATATCCTGTGCCGATTGCGTGAAAATGGTATTGAACTCATTGACCGCCTGAGTAGCTGGATTATATGATTGCACCGTGACGAAATCCTGAATGGGAGGTTGAAATTCAAATTTTCCGCTGTTTACGGTGATCACCTGTTTGACCCAACCCGCTTTTTGTGCTGTAACCGTGAAAGTAATTGAGCATAAAAGAGCCAAAGCAATTACACATCGTAAATTCATCCTGTTCATAGTTTACTTTTTTTAAAGTGGTTGTTAATGAAAATAATTCAAATTATTCTGCCTTAAACGGCCAAATAACCTTATGCCATAAAAAGAAAATATAAGAATTCTGGAAAAAAATTAATTTGGTTTGCTCCTTTACCTTTAACCCGAAAGCAAGGATAAAATCGATTGGCAGGTCTTCTGGCTTGCTCAGTCCTTCAAAGTCTTCCCCTCCCACACCTGCAGGAAAGTGACAACAATGGCCGAATGACATCGTTAAAGAGCTTACAGCTGCGGGAACAGTTCCGGATTTTCACCGGATTCCCTTTTCACTTCTTTCCAAAGAAATCAGAAAAAAGAACCAATCATTAGCTGAAGCAAATGTACAAAAAAAGTTAAGAGGTCATTTTTATTTTAATTCTTTCATCAAACAAGACTGTTGATTTTTCCTCTTTGGAAATCAGAGTTTCTCAGTAAACTCCGGTGCAAATGATTTTTCTTTGTATTGAGGATAGACTGAATAATTAATCCGGAAATATCGGTAATATCATGGTTCTTATCGATTTTGTTTTGCAGATCACCCGTTTTGGTATAGTTTTGTTCACCAAGTAGAAATAATCAAGGATCCCTGATCCCGATGCTGATTATGTTATCCAACTTCAAACTCCCTTTGCTATGAAGTCACTGAAATATCTTGTTCTTCTCCTTTCAATTCTGCTGGTTAGGGAACACTCCCTCGCTCAATTTGCATCCAAGGAAGATAAATTGAATTTTGCCGAAAAGATTACCAAAGTCAAATTCTGGACCTGTATTGAAAAAGATTCCTCCTATGTTTTTTATATCGAGGCCATGAATGCCATTAAAAATGTTTTAAACAGGAAAGGGTATGAAACCGAACAGCTGTTTTATTATCCCAGCTCCGGAATTCCTGTCGACAGGTGGCGGAAAATGACCATCGGCAACCTCCCTGCCAATGAAGCGTACCTTGAAGTAACAACAAAAATTCAGTTTACTGCTGAAGCAAAAACGGCCGGCTCCAATAGAAATGTGGCTGCAATCAGTGATGCTTCGGGCATTGTCATATATTCCCACAATGCACCGGTGGATGGATCAGTTGGGGCCTATGCTTCCTCAGCCCATGCTCAATTGTTCTTACACTCCCGTCCTGACTCAACATCCACCCAATCCATGATCTTTTCGCATGTCAAAGAGATTACAAGCTCCGATATATTTGAAGCGGTAAGCCGTTCACTTGAAGCAATTCCAAGATCGAAAAACCCGGTTCAGTTTTCCGGAACTGCAGGATACAATAAATCCGGTTCTGTTGCAGTAGAAATTTCAGCCTTCGGGGGTTATGCTCTTGCCTCCTCCATGAGTGTTTCTGTTCCGAGACAAGAATACTTTTCTTCCGTCCTGTTTGCGCCTAACGCGATCCTTGGTTTTGATCTTGCCTTTGGCATATCCCGTTCATTCGACATCCTGATGAGGTATCAACGTGAAGACACGAGGTTTCACCTGAACGAGCTAAGGTTTGTTGACCATACTGATTTCGATGTTAGCATGAATTATTTTCTCGTCGGATCCAATTACAACCTGAGGATAAATTCGATGTTTTCTCCTTACATCGGTCTTTGTGTCGGTGGAGTCACAGTTGTCCCAAAAGATAATAACTACCGCGATGCCTGGTACCTGGCGATGACCGGATGCGTTGGTTTAAAAGTCTATTTATCCAACCATTTCGGACTTCGTTTTCAAACGGAAGTCATTGGTCAGCTTCATCCTCAGGGAGCTCCATTTCTTTACACCTTAAATAGTTATGTTACCCCGATCAATGCCAGTTCCAATATGTTCCAGATGAATTTTTCAGGAGGAGTTGTATTCCGATTTGGGAAATAGGGTTTGATGAACAGGTCAAATTCTGATTTCAACTGTTTTTCGGTTGAAGAAGGAAAAAGAATCCGGTGTGCCATCTGATGCTCCTCCTGAAGTATAATGCAGAAAATCCGGGGGATAGAAATCTGTAATATCTTGAAATTTCGGGCATTCATCGATTGGTTTTTTTTATCCTGAAAACCTGGTATAGATTTACAGCTATTCCAATATCACAGTAATCCTAAAAAGAAGACACATGAGAACAAATGTACTGATATGGTTCCTGTTAGCATTGGTATTCAGTATTCCTGCCATATCCAATGCCCAAAATCTGCTTAGCGCTCCCCAAAAAATCGTGATCGATACCAAGCGAAACCGGTTATTGGTATCCAACATGAATACCGGGGATATCGTTCAGATTGACAGTTTGGGAAATCAAAGCTTTTTTATCGAGAACGCCGGTTTCGTGGATGGCATGGAGATCGTCGGCGATACTGTTTATGGCGTCGGCAATAACCGTGTTGTCAGGGGGTATAACCTGGAAACCAAACAGCTGGTCATGAACATTACACTCTCTGGATCGGTCAACAACTACCTGTCAAGTATGGCGTACGATTCGGCCGGCCATATTTTCATCTCCTGTCCATTTCTGAATGAGATCTACCGGTTGCGTATCAGCGACCATTCCTACTGGGTATTTGCCAAAAATAACGGACTGAACAAACCCAATGGCATCCTGCTTGAAAAAGAAAAAAACAGAATCGTCACCATCGATGATTCACCCAGTCCGGCATTGATTCATGCAATCAGCCTGGCCGATTCAACGGTTTCGACATTGATGACCACGAATTTTAACCGCCCCGACGGGATTGTCAGAGACAAATATGGCTACTATTATGTAGGAGGTTATTACCTCCCCGGATTATTCATGATCGATCCCAATTTCAGTCAGGTACCTGAGCTGTTCTTTCCCGGCAGCAGCATGGTTTACCCAACATACGACATTTCCGATCATTCCTTGCTGATCACCCATTATGATGCCAATACCTGGGAACGGGTACCACTCACAACAAACGGTACCAGTCCGGTGAAGCCACTGAAAAATTTTGTCCTCCATCCCATCTCCCCAAATCCATTTCAATCGTCGACAACCATAAAATTCGAATTAAACAAGCATCTTCATGCACGGTTAGATGTTTACGATACCGTTGGATCATTGATTAACACCATCGTGAATGAGGACAAGGGACCCGGTACACATTCGGTGGTATGGAAGGGGAACAATCACTCCGGAAAACAGGTAACCGCGGGAACATATTATTTCAGGATGAATGTAAACGGTGTTATTCAGACACAAAAAGGGACTTTGATCAAATAGCGCCGGATTTACTACCTTCGTACGGCTTGAACTGCAAAGACTGAAGAGCCCTTGATATATTATACCTTATGCCGGGGTATGTCAGAATATGAAAAGAAGAGTTGATTGTTAATGAAGATCCACTTCACTGGAAGGTATCTGTTGATACCCATTTTGTTTTGTATTTTGTCGCAGGATTATATGTTGGGGCAAAATACAGGATTTACCCTGAAAGAAATACAAAACCGCCTGCAATCCCGGCTTGATTCCCTTATTCATGAGCAAGGGGTGCCCGGAGCAACCTTTTCCCTCCTTTTTCATGATGGCAGCAATCTTACGTTGGCATCAGGATTTGCTGATGTGGAGGAGCGCATTTCCATGAAACCCAACGCGTTTATGTTTTCAGGAAGTGTCGGAAAAACTTTTGTGGCAGCAGTGATCCTTAAACTGTGTGAAAAGGGGGTCATTCATTTGAAGAAAAAGGCATCGGAGTATCTGAAGAGTGAATCCTGGTTTATGAAGGTCCCAAATGCAAAGGATATCACGGTTGAAATGTTGCTGAACCACACGGCCGGAGTCCCCGAATATGTTTATCATGAAACGATCTGGCAACAGATCAAACTAAACCCGGATAAAGTTTGGGGCGTTGAAGAACGACTATTTTTTATTTTTGACGATCCTCCGGCCAATCCTCCCGGACAAGGCTGGGCCTATGCCGATTCACACTACATTTTGCTGGGACTGATCACCGAAAAGGTGACTGGCAAAAGCTGCTTTTCTGTGCTGGATGAGCTTATTCTGAAACCGTGCAACCTTTATCAAACCCGTGCTGCCAATCAGCGATCGTTGCCTGGACTGGTTGCAGGATATACCAGTCTTTCCGATGAATTGCTGCTTCCCAGAAAGGTCATGACCGATGGAAAATATGCCTTTAACCCGCAACTGGAATGGACTGGTGGTGGGCTGGTAACAACCGTTTCGGATCTTACAGCCTGGGCAAAGCAGCTGTATAATGGAGCGGTTCTTTCTCCTTCAATGAAAGCCCTGATGTTAACTCCCGTTCCATTCCCGACCGGTCTGGCAGAAAATTCCAGCTATGGCCTGGGATGCATCATCGGTAAAACCGATGGAACTGCATGGTATGGTCACACGGGTTTTGTTCCCGGATACATCACCATCATGCAATACATCCCCTCGTATGACCTTTCTCTTGCTATGCAGATCAATACCGATGCCCTGCATGGGGAGGCGGCACAGCAACTGTTCAACGATCTGAAGAGGATCACCTGCTCGATATTTCCTGACCAGAGTAAAAAACATTAGCGCTGATGGTATTCATCAAGCATCCTTTTCATCCATTGCTGAGCCTGATCACACATTTCCTGCACCGAATCAAGGTCTGTAACTTGTCCATCGACCGCAGGACTTCGTGGGTACATCGGCTCTCCGATGACCGATTTTATCGTCAGGATGTTTTTTGACACCTCCCTGCCGAAAAATTTCCTGGGCTTGAACAGGTGGACCACCGGAACCACCGGGCAGTTGGCGTGATGAGCCAGGTAAAAGGCGCCCTTCTGAAAATAATCGATATCCTGGTAGAGATGCCACAGCTCCTCTTCGGGAAACATATGAACGATCGTTCCCCGGTATATTCCTTCCGTCACAGGTTTCATGATTCTCCGCAGGCCAAACACCCCATCGGGAATTGGAAATCCTCTCAGGATGCGAAACATTTTCCGGAAATAGGGAGCTTCAAAGTTTCGCTGTACCGAGGCAAACCAGGGGCGGCGGGGAGAAAAGGTAGCCCCTGTTAGTACGGTATCAAAGATATGGCAATGGTTTGCCACGCTAATAAATCCTTTATTCTGAAGTGATCTCAGATTCTTCCTTCCACTGACCTTGTGACTCCCGATGATCCTGAAGTAAAATATCTCAAACGCCAGGTAAAAAATGGTGTATGCAATATGTGAAAAGAAAAGGTAAAAATAATCACGCCTGATATAGGTGTATGAAGAGGTTATCTTGATGGGATAAACGATTTCCATCGGAACCTGCTGTTCACGTACCTGACTGACTTTCTTAGTCATGTATTAGAATGTTATATCTGAGGGTGTCAACCGGGGTATTAATTGTTTGCAATAACTTCTCTGACAAATGATTCATACTGATCTACCGCCCTGTTGAACCGGTAATGCTCGGCTTTGTCAAGTACCTTCTTCTTCATTGCTTCACTTCTCAGCATGTCACGGTGTTCATACCAGAAATCGAGCCGGGCAGCCAGGTGGTCAGCATCATCTGACGTGAATATGAACCGGTCATCGAGGGCAAACATCTGAGAAGCGGAATATCTGGAATCACTGATCAAACAAGGTAGTCCACAACCAATGGCCTCCAGGCAGGATAGACTCTCGAGCTCAATGATGGAGGAATGAACAAAAAGGTCTGCAGTATTCAAATACATCAGTTTATCATCATTGCTGATATATTCAATAATCGGGGTAACAGGAAGTGTTTTCCCTTGCTCCCTGAGTTCTTCGGTACGTTCTCCCCTGCCGGCAAGAATAAGCTGAATGCCAGAGGCATACTTCGAACGCCTGACCCCTTCGATCAGCAACGCTTGCCGCTTTTCATTGGCATGTCGCCCGATGTTTAACAGCACCAGTTTATCACCGAAGAAGGCTGGACGTTGGTAGTCACTGGGAACGTATTCAACGGGAATACCATTGGAAATGGGATACATTTTTGCTTTTACTCCTTCCGACTTCAGCAGGTTGGCGGCAAAGGGCGAGGGACAGGTGATGATGTCTACCCTGTTGAAAAGAAAATATTTGAAAAGCACCCAGAACAACCTATCAAGTAACTTGCTGTCTTTTCCCATTGCTGCAATCACATTCTGCGGTTGAACATGAAAGGCGCCGACAACCGGAACTCCGAGACGCTTAGCTGTTTTCACAACTCCCCTTGCCATCAGGAACGGGAACTGCATCTGAACCAAATCGGCATTTTCCATTGCCTTTTTAAAGACCTTCCGGTCATTGCGGCCGAAAAGAAATTTCATGTTCTCAAGAGAATCTTCCGTACCCGGCAGCACGAAACCAGGAATCTGATAGAAATCAGGATCAGAAGGATCTTCATGAACAGCAGCAATGATACTGACCTTATGACCACGCTGGCGAAGTTCCACGATAAGGCGTTTTGTAGCAACGCATCCTCCGTTGCCTTCGTTGTAGGAATCAATTGCAAATACTATGTGCATCTTGGTTATTTTTAGTTATTATTTTTTAACCTTCCGTTGGCACAGGAATTTCAACACTACGCCAATCCGTAAACAAATCATTTGCAGCAGGTTGACTTCAGTATTTCAGGGTTGAGCAAGAATCCAATTTCTTTATCTGGACCATAATTCTCCTGATACTTTACAGGCTGATCAAGGCTTTGGTGGTCTTGTCTTCAATATATTCATAGTATTCCTTTTTGTAAAGCTTGACAGATTTCTTATAGTACTCTCTGGCAAGCACGGTTTGCCCTGTCCTGTGATATGTCTCTCCCAACCGGAGGGCGGCCTCGGAAGCGAAATAATAGTCCTGGCTCTCGCCCAGTTCAATCACTTTCCTGAATTCGGCGGCTGCAAGGTTGCTGTTTTCATTGATGACTGCAAACCTTCCCTTCAGCAGATGATACTCCAGTTCATAGGCAGGCACCTTTGAATGCCCTGCCTCAAATGCCTTCATCGCCCTGGAATAGGCCTCGAAATAACCACCATCAAGGGAAAGTTTTGCCTTGACAAGGTTAACATCAGGAATGTAATCCAGGTTTGCCTCATACAATGCCTCCCGGTCGCGCTCATTGAGATCCATTCCCTGGTTTTTCACAACTCCGCAATATTTCTTGTACTTCACAAGGTCTCCATTAAGGAGATAATATAACGCAAGGTTATAGTTGATCTCCTTGAGGTATTCCTTTTTTGTCAGTTGGTTAAGGTATTTTAGAAAATATTTTTCGGCCCCTGGATCCAGTTTACGAAGCAACATTTTTCCCATCATGTAATTATAGATGATCATCGCTTCACTGTTACCGTTATGCTCTTCCTGCTTCAGTATCCGGATTGCCTCCTCATTCTTCCCTGACCAATAGGCAATGTTGGCTCTGAAATATTTATGAATAAAAGTATTGGCAACGGCTGTATCGAGGTTACGCGAGAAGTCATAAAGCATCTCAGGAGTTTTGTTGATCTTGGCAGCAAGAATGATGTACAGGGCAGATTCAGCATTGATTCCTTCAATGTTCTTCTGGGATTGATAGACATCAGACAGGATCCGGAATCCCCTTTTAATATCGACCTTGACTCCGAAAGCGGATACGGCCCATTTGACAAACGGAGGAAGATTGGCTATGGCGACATTAAAAAAACCTTCGAGTTTTTCGTTGGGCTTGAATTGGGGATACTTTTTGAGGTTTTTGTATACATCCTTGTAGGCCCCGTAACCCTTTTTTACTCCGGCGAATTGGGAGCCATGCATTACACTGAAGACCGCTACCTGCAATTCCATTTCAGCATAACAAGAGAGGTAATGGGGCGAGGATTCATCCTTACCATCCATGATTTTCCGCTTTTTCCGGAAATTCTCAACAAAGGCATCGTACTCCTTATCACTTGAGTTGATGATCAGTCGGAATACTTCACAGGTCTGTTCAAGATAATGGGCATAATAATTCTCTGGATTTCGCCGGATCTCCTCTGCAACCACCCCTTTGGCCTTCTCAATCTGGAGGTCCATCAGGAGCATCCATGCCTTTTTGCAATTGTTATTTACATCATAAATGGCGGAAGCGTTATAGCTAACAGAAACCAGAAGGAGTAGCGAGAGCAGTAATCGTAGCATTAGCGAGTCAGGCAAATTCAGGGCAAAAATAGGAATTATTTCGTACCGGCGATAAACTGACGGTATTGTCTTTCAAGGTCAGTTTTATTTTCACTGACGATGTTCACAAACGAAACTTTTACTATTTTAGTACACTGGCATTTTCAGTAAATCCACAATATCTCTTAAAAATATCAACACGCTATGCTAAGTGTTCCAGACTTTAACTTCCGGGTTACAATTATCTCTATCCTGATTCTAAGCATGACTTTCGGCTGTTTTGCCCAGGATCAGAAGGGAAAGAATCCCTCAAATCCCCGACTTGGACCGCCACCAGGCTATTACAAAACAACCGGCCATAAAGACGACATTAAAATTCCCTTTGTAATTGACCGTATGGAGATCATGATCAAAGCCGAAATGAATGGTAAAAAGATCAATTACCTGATCGACAACGGTGTGATGTGGGATCAATTGCTGTTTTTCGGAAGTACTCTCGTGGATTCACTTGGAATGAATTATGAGGGAGAAGCACTTGTAAAAGGGGCCGGAGAGGGAGATGGGGCACAATCTTATAGCGCCTCCGGAGTGACGATATCATTTGAAGGAATTACATTTTATGACCAGGAGGCCATCATTACTTCCAAGGAATCGGGATTTGCTGAATGGTGGCCGGGAGTGGCTGGCCAGGTTTGTGGTGCTTTTTTCAAGCATTTTGTAGTAGAATTTAACTTTGATAAAAACATCATGACGCTCCATAAACCAGAAACATTTAAATATAAAGGTCATGGAAGAGCACTTAAAATGACCCGTGATTCGACAGGTTCATACAGTGTACCGGTAATCCTGAATCAAGATGGCAACCGTGAAATTTCAACTGCGTTGTTCATTGATATAGGTGGTGAAGTCCCCATTCATATGGCCATCAATGAAGAATCAGGCATCAGAAAACCGGAAGGAGCAGTGAAGAAACGGCTTGGCTATGGAGCCTCAGGAGAGGTGAATGGTTATGAGGGCTCATTCAATTCGGTAAAACTGGCAGGCTATGAATTAAAAAATCTTGAGGCGAAATTCACTGAAGGCAATTCTGACAATACCACCTGTACCATTGGGTTGCCCCTGCTGATGCGGTTCAACGTTGTTTTCGACTATTTCAGTGAGTTGATGTACATCGAGCCGAATGAACATCTCAACCTGCCGGTCCCTTTGAAATGATGAATTAAGAGGTGATTTAAATCACCTCTGTCAGTAAACTGCAGAGTCAGTATTCTCCGAAGGTGAGCGATTAGCTGAACCGTTCTTTTATTTTTTTAAAATAGCTCCGGCTGACTTTGAAAGGGTTTTCGATCCCCCTTAACTGGATTAACGACGAATAATTGAACCACTTCTCCGCCTTTTCGATAAATTCAATATTGATGATGGTCGACCTGTGTATTCTCAGGAAATACTTCGCGGGCAACCGGTCTTCCCATTCGTTCATCGATTTGGATGAAATATACTCATCCCCCTCGCTTGTACTTATACCGGAAAAATCACCCGAAGCAGAAATATGCGTAACGTTTTCCAGTTTAATGAAACGCATTCGTTCGCCGCACATGATCAGAATCCGGTCGTTATAGTTGAATTGGTCGGTCTTATATTCTTTCTTTTTATCTGCTGAATAAAGCCTGTCAATGGCATTTTTCAGGCGTTCCGGAGAAATGGGTTTCAGGATATAATCCACGGCATTTATCTCAAAAGCCCTGATGGCAAATTCGTCATGAGCAGTTACAAAAATTATTTTCCCCTCATATTTGATTTTATCCAGTATATCAAACCCGGTTTCGTTGTACAGTTGAACGTCAAGAAAAAGCAAGTCAGGATTATGCTCTTCAATCAAGGCAAGTGCATTTTTAACATTGGCAGCTTCCCCCACTATTTCAATCTCTTTAAATGCTTCCAGCTTGTTCTTTAACGCGTTACGAGCCAAGCGTTCGTCATCAATTATTAAGGTTGTAAATAATTGCTTCATCATTGGTGATAATTTATTTACTGCTGAATATGATTTTCTTTATGCTCGATTTCCAATTGAACTATAACCCATCCGTCGTTTTCAAAAGTCTGAAATGAATGCCTGTTCTGATAGGCGTTTTCTAAACGTTCCCTCAGATTTGCTATGCCGGTTCCTTCATTTTTATTATGTACCCATTGGCCGGTATTGCTGATTCCGATGAGCAGGGTATTGTTGACAACCTTCCCATTGATCCTTATTTTTAAAGGGATTTCACTTGTTTTTATACCATGCTTAATGGCATTTTCAATAAGTGGCTGTATTAAAAAACTCAGTACTTCATAGTTTCCTGCTTCAGGGCTGCAATGTATGTCGTACTCCAGTTTTTCTTCAAACCGTATTTTCTCTATTGTTAGGTATCGTTGTATGGCTTCCAATTCCTCTTTAAAAGGAACATAGGTTTTGTTCACATGCGATAAGGTGTATCTTAGAAATTCCGATAATTCGGTAAGCATTTTATCTCCCATACGCTGGTTTTCGTAAATCAAAGCCTGTATGGAGCTCAATGAATTAAACAAAAAATGAGGGTTCAACTGGTAACGTAACATTTTTAATTGAGCTTGCTGTGCCAAAAGAAAGGCTTTTTCCCTTTTCTCTTTTTCAATAACCAATTCAAACCAGGTTTTTATAGCAACATATAAAATACTCCAGATAAAGAGCGGAATAGTCCAAAAAATCAATGATTTAAAATACCTGGTACCTCCGAACATATAATCCATATATTGCAAAAACGAATAATCAGGTTTGCCAGGATAAGGAATAAAAAAATAAAATAATTTATCTGTAATATACCATATCGTAGTGGCTGAAATCGAAACCAGGAAAACCAGCAATAAAGTATTTTTTAATTGGCGACTTTTCGAAAGATATTTTTGAAGTATCCTTCGCATGAGTAGAGTTAATAGAAACGCGTAAATGAAAGAACCAAAATAATACAATATCCTGGGGAACTGCCTGACTTCATCGAAATTTAAAAAAAGTTCACTGGCTACGTACAGGATCCATCCTGAAACATTAAAAATCCAAAAGAGCCTGGTGTAATTGATTTTTTGCACAGTATGCATTCATAAGAAAGAGCAAAGATATAATAAATTGTAATATACTGACATTCTTTGTGTTAAATGTTTGGGAATACAACTCGGCTTCAAAATTCGCAGTTTAAAGACCCATGGTGCAGATTGGCGATTATATCTTTTTCATGTAATTCATTGGTGGCAGATTTGCATCGGAATAATGAAAATCCGGGAGCAATGTTCGCAAAACGGTTCGAATCTAATAACTAAAGTATGAAAATGAAATACACCTGTTTAATGATGATGGCAATGTTGCTGCCAGGCCTGGGAAGCTACTCGCAAACCACATTTCACAAAATTGCAATTGACCCTGCAAAAAGCAATATTACCGGTATTTATGCCGGCGATCTGAACAACGACGGGTATATGGATATCGCAGTTTGTGAAAATGCAAACAATAGCATCGTGATTTGGTTACATAACGAGGATGATTCCTTAAGTTATACGAAACACATCGTGGATGATGGTTTTCCTCATCCACTTTATTTGGTCATAAAAGACATTGATAAGGATGGGAAGCAAGATATTCTGGCAAGCTCATCGCAAGGGAACTCGGTGGCCTGGTGGAAAAACGCAGGCGGAAATCCGATCCAATGGACAAAGCATCCAATTGATTCTACCCTGCCAAATGCCCATGCTGTTGACGTCGCTGATTTCAATGAGGATGGATTCAACGACATCTTAGCTACTTCAAGTGGGTCAACTCAATTGGTTTGGTACCAGAGTGACAGTGCAAACCCACCTAACTGGACAAAAAAAATGGTTGATCCCAATTTTCCGAATTCTCAATCTGCAATGGCTGTTGATATGGATAACGACAGTCACATGGATGTTGTTGCAAGTTCTTCAAACGGGAATGAAATATCCTGGTGGCGCAACAAAGGAGGGCAACCGCTTTTATGGGAAAAATTTGTCATTGCCAACTCGCTTTCGGGTGTTGATTTTCCACATTGGATACAAGCCGTTGACATGGATAACGACGGGGATCTGGATGTTTTGGGGTCAATGTATGTGACGGGCGAAATTGCCTGGTGGGAAAATGCTGTTGCAGCTTCCGGAAATTGGCCAAAAAACGTGGTAATTGGCAATTTTTTAGGAGTCCTCAATGTACAGGCGGCAGATATAGATAATGACTCATGGGTAGATGTAGTAGGCACTTCTACCTATTTACGGGATGTCACCTGGTGGAAAAACATCAGTAATTCTGAAAATTGGACAGAATATCCGATCGACGGCAATTTCAAAGGGGCGTGGCCTGTTTTTATATGCGATATGGATAATGATGGCGACAACGATGTTATTGCCGGCGCCGATGTGCCCACCGGTAATTCTCCTTTAACCATTTGGCAAAACATGTTGCTTACTGCCGGCATTAACGAAACTGGTCAGAACGGAAAAAACAACAGTTTGGCAATTTTCCCTAATCCATTCAACAAAACTACAACGATTGATTTTAATATTGATAAGCCCGGGCTTGTCAAACTATGTGTCTGTAATTCTCAGGGAATTTTAATCAAAGAACTTGTGAACCAAACTATTACAGCAGGAAGCCATACCATAACTTTTGATGGCACAATACTTAAAAGCGGCATTTATACAATCCGTATTGAAACGGATGGAAAAGTCATAATTGGAAAAGCAGTTTTGGTAAAATAACTTTTAATCGGAAAATAAAATGTATGGAGACGATATGATGAAAAACCTCAGTACCCTGCAATTCTCCGGAAAGCCCATTTGGATATTGGCCTTCCTCTTAATCAGTATGGTTTGTCAAAGCAAACCCGATCCAGATGCAATTTCAGGGCAGGGAATGAAAGTTCTTTTCATCGGCAACAGCCTGACCTATTACAACAACATGCCACAAATGTTCGATAGCCTGGCGATCGCTTCAGGGAAAGAGGTTTATGTCGATCAGGCTATCGTTGGCGGAATGCCTTTGGGTCTATTGGTCCACGATCAGTCGGTTATTGATAAAATAAATACGGAACAATGGGACTTTGTCGTATTACAATCCGATGACATCACTGCCTTTCCCGACATGTACCATTATGAGATTGAAACATTGGAGGAGTTCAAGGATATCATTTTGCTAAACAACCCATCTTCACAAATCATTTATACCATGATTTGGGGGCTTCGTGATGGGGTTACCGTTCTGGAATTAAACGGTCAATATGTTTATTATTCCTACGAGGAATACATGAACAAAATATACGAAGGCACCCTGTACGTGGCAAATGCCACGAATTTAATGATTGCCCCGGTGGGTTGGGCCTGGTATTCGGCTGTAATGGACGATGCGGCCAACAAGCTCTTGTTGTTCGATTCCGACGGTGCTCATCCTTCTTTGCATGGTTCTTACCTCATGGCTTGTGTAATGAATGCCGTTATCTTTCAAAACAGCGATACGGCAATCGGATTCTATTCATCGATTCCTGTTGAAAAGGCAAAATATTACCAGCAAAAGGCAGTTGCTACGGTATTTGACAGTCTTGAACTCTGGAATATAATTCCAAATAGCATAGGAATAAATTCTGACAATCAGCATTTCAGATCAACTTTTAAAATAAGTCAGATCTACCCCAACCCGTTGACCGAATCCACTCAAATTGATTTTTGGATCGAAAAAAGCAGTGGCGTTTCACTATGTATCTGCAATTCTTTTGGAATAATAATAGAAACTGTCATGAACCGTCATCTGAATAGTGGGAGCCATTCGGTCAGGTTCACTGCCGACAACATTCCAAACGGCGTATATTGTGTACAATTGAAATGCGGAGGTCAAGTAAAATCAAAGAAAATAATTGTTTTAAAATGAAATTAAAATACCATCATATCGGCATACCGACAACCATTCCCCATGATGGGGAAACATACATGAAAAGATTGAAGTTTTTCGCAACCGATCATGAGTCAAATCCTTATGGCATACAATGGATGCGATTTGATCCGGATTGCGACTTGCCGGAAATTGTAAAAACAGTGCCCCATGTTGCCTTCGAGGTGAGTGATCTTGAACTTGCAATTAAAGATAAAAATATAATTATAGAACCCAACTGCCCTTCAGAGGGAGTAATGGTAGCCTTCATTATTGAAAATGAAGCTCCTGTAGAGTTTCTTCAATTTCTGTAATGGTATGACTTGATTTTACTATTTGGACCACAAAAAACACACTGGAGGAATAAAATGAAAAAAAAATCATTTTTATCAATAGCATTGATCTTGATAGTAAATTGTTTATCAGTCAATGGAATGACGGATAAATCTACCAATATTAAAAATCTGAATGTTCCTTTTGTTGTGAATCAAGGGCAATTTGGGAATGGCATCCTGTTCGGAGTGAATACATTTGGCGGGAATGTATATCTATCTGTCAACTACGAGTTGATTTATGCATTACGAAATCAGCGAACCTCAAAGATGGTTGTGTTTAAGGAACGGTTTTTACCCTGCCAATCATCGGATATCAAAGGAGAAATACCAACGGCAACAAAAGTTAACTACTTCTTAGGATCAAAAAGAACGGAATGGAAAACAGTGGTCCCAACATTCGAAAATGTCAACCTGGGTGAAATTTATCCAGGCATTACGGCCAAATTGAGGGCACATGGAGGAAATATTGAAAAAATCTTTTATGTACAGCCCGAAGCTGATGTAAATGCGATATACCTGTCGTTCGACGGGATCACTTCGACTGAAAGAGGGTCAACCGGTGAAATTGTGTTGCATACTTCCAATGGAGAAGTATCATTTACCAAGCCTGCAGCGTATCAAATAACTCAAGACGGGAGTAAGAAGAACGTTGAAATTGAATATGTTATTAAGGAAAACGGATATGGATTTAAAGTTGGCGATTATGATAAAAGCCGTGAGTTGCTTATTGATCCGTTACTGGCTTCGACCTTCATTGGCAGCAACTCGTATGACGATGATTATGGTCCATCCTTGCAGATCGATCATGATGGCTTCGTCTATTTGTGTGGATATACAAACTCGTCATCATTTCCATATACAGGTGGAATAGATCCATCCTACAATGGAGGAAAAGATATTTTTATTGCCAAATTTAACAATGATTTATCCACTTTATTGGCATCTACCTTTTTTGGAGGCAGCGGTGACGAATATGAAGCCACCATGGCCTTTGATATGCAAAAGCAAAACCTGTATATTGGTGGTTACACATCATCGGCTGATTTTCCTTGTACTGTTGGCGCTTATGATACGACCCTAAATGGCGGAACTGATGCCTACATTTTCAAAATAGATAAAAATTTGTCAGTATTGCACGCCTCAGGCTATTTGGGTGGAAGCGCGAACGAAGGACAGCAATGGCCCAAACTGGATATTGCAGTCAGTGAAAGTGGAAATGCATGTATCACGGGATTAACTTGTTCTGAGGATTTTCCAGTACTTACAGGACTTTCTCACGACAGCACCTATTCAGGGGGCAGTATCGGCGGAGATGCGTTTGTAGCCGTTTTCAATGGCAATCTTACCGGATTATTGGCATCTACCTATATTGGCGGAAGTGCAAATGAATGGAGAATGTCCATTGCACTGGATGCCGATGAGAACATTTTTGTTTGCGGAGAAACTGAATCCGGTGATTTTGAATTTACCTCCAACGCCTACAATCCGGGTTTCAACGGCGGTTCTGACATTTTTATTTGCAAATTCAATGATAATTTGTCTGAATTACTGACAGCAACATCTTTTGGTAAAAGCAATTACGAAGAACCATTGGATATTAAAATTGATACAAACAACAATGTTTTTATAGCGGGATATACGAAATCGACCAATTTCACAACAACAGCAGGCGTTTTCGACAATACTTTTTCCGGTGGGAACAGGGACGGTTATGTTGCCAAATTCAACAATAATCTATCTGAATTGCTGGCTTCCACTTTTATAGGAGGCAATTCCCGAGATGATTGCACCAGCTTAATCATTGATGGCTCAGGAGATGTTTATGTTGCCGGCAATACCATTTCAACCAATTTTCCCCATACTCAGGCTTCTTATGATTCTGTTTTTCATGGTGGTTCGGAATATGGCGATGCTTTTATTTCTGTCCTTGATAATGATCTTACCCAACTAAAAGCCTCCACTTATTTGGGTGGGATTATTGATGACAGGGCATTGGATATTGCACTTGATGATGGAAACATCATTATTGCCGGTTACAGCAAATCCAATGACTTCCCCTATACGCGATTTGCCTATGATACGTTGAACACGGGTTCTTCCGGTGATTGCTTTATCTCAAAATTCACTCCCGATTTAACCGGTATCATTGTTGATATTGAGCCTGTTAATATGAATTTCAATAACCATGATTGCAACCTGAACACTTATCCAAATCCATTTACTATTGAAACAACCGTACATTTTGTTTTAAAATCAACCAGTTATGTAAAATTAATCGTTTGTAATATGAGCGGCAAAATTATGGATACAATTATTGATAAAAAACTATCACAAGGTTCTTATGCTGTTAAATATTACGCGGAGGATTTAATCAGTGGTACATATTTTTGCAAATTAATAACAGCTGAAAAAGAGTGTTTTTCTAAAATAATACGCGTAAAATAATATTTTCTGTTTGTCATGCACATGAATATGACCAAAATAACCTGTTTATCCAGAATACCGTTCCGGTTATCGACTTTTTTTTGATCCCGTTTACATTTGGTTAATATTTGCTACATTTAAATGTATTATGTCAATCCTGATTCCATGAAAACTATTTCCATTCTGTTTCTTATTGCCTGGATGTTTACGAGCATCACGGCACCATCGCAATCCTGGATGAAATCCATTCCGCCTGATGCAGACGGAAGGCCGGATTATCGGGAAACGAAAAAATACGTCGAAACTTTCCGGGACCAAAATCCTGAAATGCCGATGAAAGGCGAAAAGCAATTTCTTCGTTCAAAGTTTTTTCTCGACGGACGCATCGGTGAGGATGGATATCTGCCCACGGGAATATATTGGGAAGAAGGCAAGAAGGTAATTGCAAGCAGGAGTCTGAAAAAGGCCACTCAAACACCCTGGGTTTACCGTGGGCCGTTCAACTCTACCGTTGGGATCAATTCGGGAGAGGTTGGAGGTTCGGGACGGATTGACTGCATCGAATTTCATCCTGCCGACCCTGATATTTTTTATGTCGGGGCTCCGTGCGGTGGATTATGGCGTACCACCAACGGGGGATCCAGCTGGGAATGTCTTTCCGATGAACTCCCTACCCTGGGAATCAGCGATATCGATCTGCATCCCCAGGATCCCAATACGATTTTCATCTGTACAGGTACCAGGGATGTATGGTGGGAAACCTTTTCAGTAGGGATTCTCAAATCGGAGGATGCAGGAGAAACCTGGACAGAGACCGGGCTTCATTATGAGCTGGGGCAAAACAAGTCGGTTCACGAGTTGCTCATTAACCCTTCGAATCCCTTGATTATGGTTGCGGCTACCGGAACCGGCATTTACCGGTCAGTTGATGGCGGGGATCACTGGAACTTTATCACGGGAGGAAACTTCATGGACCTTGCCCAGAAGCCCGGAGATCCTTCAACAATTTATGCCACCAATTTCAGCTATTACAATTGCGGGGCAAAGGTGTACCGCTCAATTGATGCAGGCGCCTCATTCCAGTCCATGGTTACCGGGATTCCTTCCTCCGATGT
>Ga0247841_10001639_pt1 | contig 48700 bp, 46 predicted proteins | sample LaCruzMarch2015__2_FD_192410 | JGI IMG/M metagenome (GOLD analysis project Ga0247841, IMG submission 192410) | Freshwater microbial communities from meromictic Lake La Cruz, Castile-La Mancha, Spain - LaCruzMarch2015_18m | ecosystem: Environmental > Aquatic > Freshwater > Lake | place: Spain... | reverse complement strand
CACCAGGGGAGGGAACTCGGAATGCAAGTTTTCGATTATCTCTCGCGTCCCATCCGTGGAATAATCGTTTACGGCAATTATTTCGAATACCAGTTCCGCTTTTTTCAAGACTTGAATCAATTGCATGATCACCGGCCGCACGGTATCACATTCGTTATAAACCGGGATGATAATTGTCAGCATTTCTTGCAGATTCATGATTTCAACTCCGTTGATCTGTCCCTGTCTTCAACTAACTATTGCAATGATGGGCTACACGTCAGCATGAATAAAAAACGATCACCTCGTCCTTCCGAGCGCATTCCGGCAATCAACAATCAAAGAAGCCTGACTCCGCACCAGGTTCCAATCATAAGCCGAGTGATCGGTCACAATAACCACACAATCGCTTTCTTTTAATGTCTTATTGGTTAATTCCACGAACGGCGTTTTCAGTCCCGCTGCCTTTAATGAATTCACAAATGGATCATTAAAAGCGACGCGAGCGCCGCGTTTTTCCAGCAATTCTATGATGTCCAACGCCGGGCTTTCACGCACATCGTCAATATCTGGCTTATATGTCACTCCTAGAACAAGAACACGGCTCCCTCGGAACGTTTTTCGTCTTTCATTTAACTCCTCCGCAACTTTGCTTACCCAATATGAAGGCATTCCGGCGTTTATTTCCTCGGCCAGTTGGATAAAACGCGCATGATAATCCAAGGTGCGCAATTTCCATGAAAGATAGTGCGGATCCAGCGGGATGCAATGCCCCCCTATACCGGGGCCGGGCGTGAATTTCATAAAGCCATAGGGCTTGGTCGCCGCCGCTTCAATCACTTCCCATGCATCAAGATCAAGCTTGTCGCACATGATAAGAACCTCATTAACCAGCGCGATATTGACCGCCCGAAAAGTATTTTCCAGAAGCTTTGCCATTTCCGCCGCCGCCGCCGAACTGACCGGCACCAGATGATCTGAAACATTGCGATAAAGCTCCTGAGCAATTTCAAGACAACGCGTGGTCGTACCGCCGATAATCTTGGGGATGTCTTTAAACAGAAGATCCTTGCGTCCAGGATCAATACGTTCCGGCGAGAAAGCCACAAAAACATCCCTGCCCACCGTAAAGCCGTTGATGACAACCTGAGGAACAATGATCTCTTCGGTTGTTCCGGGATAAGTCGTGCTCTCTAGAACAATCAACATTCCGCCATGCACATATTTTACAATCTCTTTTGCGGCTGAAACAATATAGGACAGATCCGGAGCATGTGTTTTGGCAAGGGGCGTCGGCACGCATATCAGGACCGCATCACATTCACGAAGTACATCAAACTTGGCGGTAGCACGCAATTTGCGTTTTTTGACAAGTTGGGAAAGTATTTTTCCCGGCACATCGCCGATATACGAGCGCCCAGCATTGACTGATTTGACCTTATGCGCCGAAACATCTATGCCGATTGTGTTAAATCCGGCACGCGCAAATTCTACTGCCAGCGGCAAGCCGACGTATCCAAGCCCAATTACTGCCACCTTGGCCTGATGAGATGAAATTTTTGAAAGAAGTTGCTTGCGGAATTGACTCATATCAAATTACACTCCGTTCCCGTCAATTGTGCCTGACCCAGATATTTCCTCGGCAGTATGATCTGTTGAACCGGCATTAACAACGATGACCTCTGCGTCCGGACATTTAGAAACAAGTGATTTCACAACTTGCCCTGTAGATCTTTCCTCGTTAAATACAGGGACAACAATACTAACTTTGGATCCCATCATACAGATTTCTCCAACCTATTATCGTGCTCTTTCAATATTGTTTCTTAGATAGAAATATCCCATAAATAACAAAAACACGACAACAGCAGCTTGAACAAAGTACCATTGATTATTCATATATGTCCCGTAGTTATTAAAATATGCCGCACACCAATCCACATTCCAATTATAACTCAGCCATACTCTTGACAGCAAAAGCGATATTACTGCAAAATACTTTAAGAAAGAATCATCAAGGATATATTTATCTACTGAAAGCACTGTTAAAACCACGATAACAGGATAGAATGCCGTTAATCCAGTACTTCGCGAAACGGGATTAATCGTCAAAACCAGGTTCATCAAGCATACCAGCAAGAGACCCCAGCCAAATGATTGCACTGCTTTGCAGAAACTGCCAAAAAACCAAAATGTTAATATCAAGATTGGACCGAAATAGAAGACATGCGCAATATAGAATTCAAAAGGCCTGGCTGTACCGGCCGAGAAAACCCTCGTTAGTAATTGCGGCGCCAAGCTGTAATGTTCAACATTAATAAAATATTCAATCAAAGCCAACGACAGCCCGTAGCCCAATAGAGCAACAAATAGTCTCGCAAATCTGATATCAAGAATGAACCTCTTTATGCTGAAGAAGTAATTATTATCAAATAGGTTTCTAACAACCATAAATGCATACAAGACACATAAAGCAACACTTAAAGTTATGCATGACATTAACGAATTATTTTTCGGGAACAGTATGAATCCAGTATGATGAAATCCCGAGGTAAAACCGTTTGTAAAATATGCGGCTCCCCCAAGAAAAGCGAGCCCTGCGATTATACCCAACAGATAATTCAGATAATATCGAGGCTGCTCCCAGCCCACCTTTTTGCGTGGAAATATATATAATACCAATCCCTGGTAAATCAATGTAGGCCATGTAAAAGCGCCAATAAATGCAACAACTACTAAACCAACTTTATTATCACGCAGCCAAAAATAGAACATAAGAATTCCAAGGAAAAATGCTGATACGTCCGTCAAAACAGGATAATAGAAGTAGAATTTCAATACCGCATTGTTCAAAAAAAGACCCATGAAGCCCAGCCATTTCCCCTTGTTGCTTATTTGCAATTCATCCGATATTAACACCCATATATATGCAACTAATACAAACAGAACTATGTTATATATCTGAAAAGCATGAATAATATTAATATTATTACGAGGCAGATTAAGCGCAGTTAATATGGAGTAAATCACGCCGGAAGGAAATATTCGCCTTGCATAAATATTATCCAATTGAGGAATATGAGGAAATTTCTCGAATTCTTTCACCATTCTTCCGTATTCGGCGCCATCGTAACCTAACCCCCCACTCTGTGGAATTCTTTCACTAAATAGCATTAATAGAATGCACGCACATAACACAATGCCCACAATAAGAATATTAGTTCTATTACCAAGAAAGCTCATCTGTTCAACCTCCGAATGATAAATTCCGATCAAAGAGAAACCTCCTCTACCCGGAAAAGAAATTATTTCTGTTAAACACCCTAATCCGTATTGTATGTCCGGGAAAAAAGCCTCGTTAACTTATGGGGTTAATATTTCCCTGAGTGTATGCGCAATATATTCCAGAGTTTCTTTGCCAATCCCTGGATAAAGAGGCAGGAGAATAATCCGATCACGACAGCTTTTGCTTTCAGGTAATGACCATTTTGCAGCACAATAGGCAGGCTCCTGGTGCGCATTCATAATGCCTCGACGCGTCGCAATACCATTATCAAGCAGTTTCTGCATAACCTCAATCTGGCTCAAATGAACACCATCGAGCAGTCGCACCGGATAGCTTTGCCAGTTTGGCCGAACGGTATCTTTCAAATCATACAATTTTAGTTGAGGGATATCCCATAATAATTTTGAATATGTTGCTGCAAGTTTACGCCGCTCAGCAACAATGTCATCCAGCCTTTTTAGTTGTTCGATCCCTACCGCCGCTTGAATATCCGTCATCCTGTAATTAAAAGCCGTTGTGATATAGCTTTCGAATATTACTTTGTCGGAATCATGTCTGACGGTATCAGGTACGCTCATACCATGTTGCCGCAACAGTCTGAATCGTGCATCATACTCACGATTATTCGTAGTAATCATGCCGCCGTCACCCGTAGTCAACACCTTGCGGGGATGAAAACTGAAACAGGCGATATCGCCGTGTGGTTTACCAATCATTTCCCATGTGTTACCAGCATCCAATGACATCTCGCTCCCAATAGCGCAGGCAGCATCCTCCACGACGGGAACACTGTATTTTTTTGCGACAGCATTAATTCGACTAATGTCACAGGGAAATCCCATCTGATGAACCGGCATGATTGCGGCTATTCGCCCAACATTACCATTTTGGATTTTATTGAAATTGCATAGAGGAGATTCTCCTACGGCTATATTGGCCGTCTTTTTATAAAACAGAGCATTATCACCGGCTTCGCATTCTTCGGATAGACATTTATCCAGGTCAGTCACAGACATATTGCAGGTGTCAGGATCTACATCAACAAATACAGGCTCGGCTCCGCAATGGCGAACCGCATTAGCAGTAGCAATAAAGCTATGGCTCACAGTGATAACTGCATCCCCTGTCTTCACACCCACTGCAAGCAATGCCAGATGCAGCGCCGCTGTGCAGTTCGAAACAGCGCATGCATATTTCGCGCCGATTTTTTGCGCAAAGGATACTTCAAAAGCCTTGACACGCGGCCCCTGGGTCACCCATCCCGACAAGATGGCATCTTTCACAGCGGCGGCTTCTGCTTCACCCATGCAGGGGCGGGCCATAGGGATTATTTTGTTAAACATTTGCTTTGGCATGCCCACCTTCCAGATCCCAATTTCTCATCACGTCTTCTTCCAACAACGATTCCAACGGCTTCCCCAGTCCCAAATACCATTGTTTAAGCTGATCCAATCCCTGTCGCAAGGACACTTCGGGCTGAAACCCCAACCATTGCCGCGCCTTCGTGGTATCGGCACATAACCGCAAAACATCACCCGGTCGTGAAACATCGTGGTGAACGTTGACCGACGGTTGTCCCACTACCGCCGCGATTTCCCTGGCCAGATCATTGATGGAAATCTCGCGGCCACTTCCCAGGTTCAGCGTCTGTCCGACCATATGGTCGGCAACTCCGGCCATCATAATACCTCTCGCCGTATCACCGACATGGGTGAAATCACGCGTCTGAGTGCCATCACCAAACACGATCATCGGCTGACCAGTCATACAGCGAAGCATGAATTTGGGAATCACTTCGCCGCTGTCGCCTTCATGATGGCATCGGGCACCGTACGTGTTAAATGGTCGCACAATGACTGTCGGAAAACCATAGGTTCGAAAATAAGCGCGACTATAACATTCTCCTGCCAACTTGGAAGCGCCATAAACGGTCATGGGCTGTGTTGGATGCTCTTCGGTCATAGGCGTAACCCGTGCGGTGCCATAGACTTCAGAACTGGACACATGGACAAAACGTTGCACATTGCTCTTTCGCGCCAGAGCCAACAGATCCAGGGTGGCTGTAGCATTAACATCATGATTTTCGCGGGGAGAATGAATGGAATGGCGCACCCCCAGACACGCCAGGTGGAATATGATCGCCGTCTCCCGTAAGAGCACGGCCATGGAGTCAAGGTCTCGAATATCGGCAACACACAACCGGCAAGCATCTCCAAGAACGTCGGCAACATTGTCCCGGCGCCCATTGGTCAGATTATCCACGACCGTCACCCGCGCACCGGCTGTTACCAGATGGCGCGTCAATTCGGATCCGATAAATCCAGCGCCGCCGGTCACCAATACCTTGATTCCGTTTATGCTCATTGATATCTATTGGCCGTCAATGCCAGCCTCCTTATCATCTCAGATCAGTATATTCACAATAATCTCCGACCCAACATGTTCTCCATGGCCGTGAAATAATCGTAACGCCACTTCATCCCCTGCCATTCCGTGCATTTCGCGCAATACTGGATTTCCGCGAACCGACCTTCCAGGTGCTGTCGGCGCAATCATCGGCCTCGCCATGCCTCATTTGACATACACACCCCTCAACCTCTTCTTACAAAGGAAATTCACTCAGCTGGTGACGGAGGTTGTTCGGTAACAGGGAAGGTACGAATGTCTTCAATGATAAAAACCGGCCGACCGCGAACGGCATCCAAGGTTCGCCACAAATACTCGGCCAGGATGCCCATCCCGATATTCGTGACTCCGAGCCCTAGGAGCAATACAGCCATGAGAGTCGGCCAGCCCGAGGGCATGTCACCCACCAGCAGTTCGCGCAGAACCACATATAACGACCAGATTAACCCACCGAAGAAAAAAAGAATCCCCATCACGCTGACCATGCGGATAGGTGCATACGAGAAGGCCACAAAGGAATCAACAAACAGCTTGATTTTCTTCGACAGCGTCCATTTCGAGGTCCCATATTGACGCTTCCGTTTATCATATTCGACAAAGCATTGCTTGAACCCCAACGTCATGATTTGCAGAAAAATCGACGAGTTCGCCTCCTGGTTCCGATTCAGCCAACCGGCCACCTTGCGCGTGAACAACACCACATCAAACCCTTTTTTCGGATACCCGCGCGAGACATAGCGCGTCATGAGGCCATGATAAAGCATGGAAAAACATTTTTCGATAACACCCGGGTTGTAGGTGCGGCGCACGCCCCAGACAATGTCATAGCCGGCCTGGGACCGTTCAAGCATTTGACCAATCAACTCCGGAGGGTCCTGCAAATCGGCATACATAAAGGTGATGCGACGGCCGGAAGCATGAAGAGTGCCGGCTCGCAACGCTGCATGGGATCCGAAATTTTTCGAGAGCCGGATGATGGACGACGGCAATGGCCATTGAACGCAGCGTTGCGCCAGCGCATCAACCGTGCGGTCGGTGGACCCGTCATCAATAAAAATCACCTCAAACGTTAACGCGGGATATGACCGGACAAACCGAAGCAATTCCTCCGTCAGATATGAGACGTTTTCCTCCTCGTTAAACAAGGGAATTAGTATGGAAATGTCGAAAGTTATATTTTCTTCAGTGCCCATCGTATCGCCTGTTACTTTCATGCTTTAACATCAGTCAAGCTTTCCCCAATGATTTCGGCCATTCTGCCTTTAATAGATTTTATGAAGTCGTTAGCTTTGCCTCTTTTCCCACCTAGCTCAACGTCTTCTAATATGATTGCCCTATTATCACCACAAATAACGTATACGCCATCGTTGGTTATTCTCGCTACTTGCCCCGGTGTTCCATAGTATTTATGTTCAAATATTTTTGCTTTCCATATTTTCAGCATTTGGGCATTGAAATAGGTAAAGGCCCCTGGGTAAGGATCAGATTGTGCACGGATGAAGTTATATACGTCTTGCGCTGGCTTGTGCCAATCAATATTGCCATCACTAGGGAATCGCTGGGCGCAATATGTTGCCAGTTCATGTTTCTGCTCTACCGGACTAATGCCGCCATTTAGTATTAATGGGTATTTCTCTCGTAAAACCTCAACCGCTTTGTCCTCAAGTTTTCTAAGAATGTCTGAAATATAATCGTGTTCTTCTACAAGGACACTTCCCTGTGCCCATATTGGGCCCTCATCCATACCTGGCGTAAAAGAGAAAAATGAAAAGCCAACCTCTTTTTCATTGCTGATAATTGGCCAGATTAGAGGAGATCCCCCTCGGAATTTAGGAAGCAACGAATTGTGTATTCCGATAAATCCGTAAGGCACAGCATCCATTGCCGTGTTGCTAATCAACCAATACCAGCCAACAACCAGGCACAAATCAGGTTTCAAATCTTCTATTATCTGTTCTGATTGCTTTCTGTTCTTTGCTACATGCAACTCCAGTTTGTTCCCATTAGAAAAACCTTGAAAACCACTAAACACGGTTCGAGTATCATTAGTGTCGTCAATGGTTAATACGCCTATCAATGTTTCTGGCGAAAGCGAATGCATCTCCTGCAACACGCGAAGCCCCAATTGTTTGCTTCCCATAAAGAGAACTCTATTTATCTTGCTCATCAGCATGTCTCCAGTGTGTTATTGGGCTAACGTCTTTTTCAGTCATACTTACCTTTACATATCGCATTAGCTATCATTTCAATCTGGCTGTTTTTCAATTCCGCATACATCGGTAATGAGAGGACTTCGGCGGCGGCTTGTTCGGAAACAGAGAAATCCCCGGCTTTATATCCTAGATCAGCATAGGCTTGCTGCAAATGGACCGGAATCGGATAGTGAATACCGGTCTGTATATTCTGATCGTGCAGAATCTTTTGCAGGGCCTTCCGTCTTGGCGTGCGAACAGTATAGACATGATACACGTGACGAGCATAAGCCATTTCTTCCGGCGTCTTCACGGAGCTTCCCGACAACAACTCAGTGAAATGTGCCGCATGTGTGCGACGCATTTCCGTCCAAGCCTCTAGATGACGCAACTTGACATTCAACACAGCTCCTTGGATGCTTTCAAGCCTGTAATTATAGCCTTTCAGAACATGCTGGTATTTTTTTTCGGCGCCCCAATCGCGCAGCATCCTAATCGTGCGAGCATATTCCGGGTTATTCGTTGTTACTGCCCCGCCTTCTCCATATGCTCCCAAATTCTTGCCGGGATAGAAACTAAAACAGCCTAAATCGCCCAGGCTTCCCACACGTCGCCCTTTGTATTCAGCCCCGTGAGCTTGCGCCGCATCCTCAATCACTCTCAAGCCATGTTGTTGGGCAATCTCAAGAATCGGATCCATATCCGCTGGCTGGCCATATAGATGCACAGGCAGAATAGCTTTGGTGCGCGGAGTAATTGCCGTCTTGATCCGGTCGGGGTCCATGGTGAACGAACGCGGCTCGATATCCACAAAAACCGGCCGGGCACCCGTATAGATGATGGCGGCAACCGTGGCGCCAAACGTAAAGGGAACCGTGATCACCTCATCGCCCGGCCCAATCCCCGCCGCCAAAAGCGCCAGGTGCAAAGCGCTGGTCCCCGAATTAACGGCAATAGTCTCGGCGGTTCGACAATACGCTGAGAATGCCTTCTCGAACGCCGCCACTTCGGGACCGAGAACGAACTGACCGCTGGCAAGGACGCGCAGAATCGCCGCGTCAACTTCCGGTTTGATCGCTCGATACTGGGCCTTCAAATCCACGCATGGGACTGTGTTATCCGTCTCACTCATATGCTCAACTCTACCGGTTGCCCCCGCGTCTCCATGGAGCGGGTGGCAGCTTCCAGAATGCGAATCACCCGCAAACCCGACAGTCCATCCGTGATGGGCGGACTGCCGGTCCGAATACACTCAACAAAATGGCGGGCTTCCACAGCCAGCGCTTCCGTCGTATCCAGCCGAGGCGCCCACATGTCGCCCGCGCGATAGCTGATCATCAACTGGTGCCGACGCTCGGGATCTGACGTCAGGTCAATGCCCTTGTCATAGACCTTGATTTTTTCACTCGGCTCCAAATCGTCATAGACAATCATCTTCTGCATCCCACCAACGAGGGTTCGCCGAATCTTCACGGGCGAAAGCCAACTCACATGAATATGGGCAATCAAAGTCCCGGGGAAAAAGAGCGTCATATAGGCCACGTTTTCCAGATGGGTTGACACATGACACATGCCGGTGGCGGATACGGCCGCGGGGTTGACCCGCAATACGTAGTCCATGATGGACAAATCGTGGACGGCCAGATCCCACATCACGTCCACGTCATTCTGAAACAACCCGAGATTGATCCGGGTGGAATCGTAATAGATGATGTCACCACAGTCGCCGGACTCGATCAATTCCCGCATTCTGCGCACCGCGCCGGTATAGATAAAAGTGTGATCCACCATCATAATCAGGCGGCGCCGCGCCGCTTCCTCAATCAGACGACTGGCCTGATCGGATGTGGCTGCCAGCGGTTTTTCCACGAGCACATGTTTGCCGGCTTGCAGGGCGCGCAATGTCAGATCAAAATGACTGGCCACCGGCGTGGCAATCACCACGGCATCAATGTCCGTGGCGGCAAACAAATCATCCGGGCGTGTAATGGCACGGATCGCGGGATAGCGTTGTTGTGCCTTGGCCAACCGCTCCGGGACCGCGTCACAAACGGCCACAACCCGGGCACCATGATCCTCCATAAAATTCCGAACCAGATTCGGGCCCCAATAACCATATCCGATCATACCGACTCGAACTATGTCTGACTCACTCATGACTTGGCCTTTATCCGTTTCTTGGTTCTATCATGATTGGATACGATATCACACGAACACCGTATCATCAATCGTGGGCTCCGGCGTTTTGTCATAGTTCCGATCACCCGTGCTGGAACACCCGCAACAATGGCGTGGTCCGGCACGTCTTTGGTAACCACCGCGCCGGCGCCCACCATCGCACCTTCGCCGATGGTGACGCCTGCCAGAATGGTGGCGTTGCTGCCCAGCGCGGCCCGGTGTTTCACCCGCGTGGCCACAATTCGCCAGTCCGCCTCAGTCTTCAAACCGCCGTCAGCGTTGGTCGCCCGAGGGAAAAGGTCGTTAGTAAACATGACACCATGTCCGACAAACACTTCGTCCTCAATCTTCACACCCTCGCAGATGAACGTGTGTGAAGATATTTTGCAGCGCTTTCCGATCACGGCACCTTTCTGAATTTCGACAAAGGCGCCAATCTTGGTTTCGTTACCGATCCGGCATCCATAAAGATTCACCAACTCAGGGTGAAAAATCTTTACATCCCGGCCAAGTACAACATCATTCGTCACAGGCATACCTACATTTGATCCTTGCGTATTCCGGGTCCAATATCCATGACAACCTTTTCCTCTTTGCCAAGGTTAATCAGCTTGCGGCTAATATCTTCAAAAATGCTTTCTTCTTTGCCTTCACGATAAGCATCCGGAAAACCGATTTTCTCATATCGACTCAGACGGTCATTCTGGGCCATATTTCGAAAGTCGTCGAACGTCAGATGTTTGAATCGGTTATGATCAGCGTTCGCCATCCTTCACTCCATGAATATGCAGATGAATTCTAAGAACTATATATGTAATTTTATCCGCCCCGAGCGAAGCACTCGATTCACAGTTGCAATTTCCTAATCCGAAAAAGCAAGCTTGCCAAACGGCAAATACAAGGATCGTCTTTGGGATGTTATACTCATAGCATCCGCGTTAAAGTATCCATAATTAAGAATAATCCGCCTGGGCCGCCCCAACGCCATAGGAAAGCCGCTGACAAAGAGAATGGGCATCACTTGAACCAATACAAGCGTAATGTCTATTGTCTACGGTTCTGACACTGATCTTCTCTCTTCAGTTGATTCGCCAGGATCCGACTCTATTGCCTCCGATTCTTTCCAGAAGACCCTCTTTCTTCAATTTCAGGATGTGCTGTTTCACCCCGTTGATGCTGATACAAAGCTGCTGAGCCAACTCTTCTCGCGTCACCCGACTGTTATGCCCGATCAGTTCCAGTAGCTGATCTCTAGTCTTAGGGGTAGTCTTAGGGGTAGTCTTAGGGGTAGTCTTAGGGGTAGTTACCGTCTTCTGTTCTCGGTAATTCATGCTGACGAAGTAGCCGGCGCCACTCTCCTCATAGTCGAAGCTCATGGTAGGATACACTGCAATCTCCTGGCGCACCCGGATGTAGCCGGTGCCATATTTCTCAATGTCGCGCGTCAGGTAGAACGCCTCGGCAATTAACTTGTTGCGCGTGCGTGACTGGTAGCTGTCCGTCTTCAGCTTTGCGATGGTCAGATCACCGTAAAGACGTCCGGGATTGAAAAAAGTAATGGCATTGTCAAATATCTTGATCTGAATATCCGTCGGGCTGGTGTAGTCCCGGTGAACCACGGCATTGAGCAGCAATTCCCGCAAAGCGGCGGGCGGATACTCGGAAATCTCCCGGCGCTGGATTTCCCCCGTGATCTCGAACGCAACCTTGATGTGAGAAAGGATAAACTTCATGGCGTCCTCCACCACGTCGAACAAGGTGCCGCGAATCATCCGGTCATCAATGATCGTTGTGGCTGTCTTGAAGCGGCCAATGTGCAATGCGTAGGGAGGATCGTTCTTGCCGAACAACAGCATGGCCGCGTGAGTAGGCGCCCTGTTCTTCAGATACCCCAGTTTTTCCAGAACAACCCGCCAATCTCCCTCTCCCCGGAAGCGTCCTCCTTCCTTCACTCGTTTGAGAAAGGCCTTCATCTTGCCCAAAGACATGTCATCCACAGTTGCCCGCTCTTCCGGATAGGAGTCCCAGGAAAGTTGCAGCGATTGCAAGTGAAGACTGGCAATCTCTGTCAAGGACAGTCGGTGGTTACTGTTGGCAACCCGCTTGAAATAGCGATCACGATAAGCGACGGGCTTTATCGGGAACTCACTCACACGAACAATAACAACTTTCTTGCCATTTACAGGGATCATTTCAATATCCGGGATGATGGACGGCGTCGTGTTCTGCTTGATCTCATTCACCCAGTTCTGCATGGATTCTTCACCACACGATGTGCCGACAATCTTTCCATCATCGGCCACACCGATCAGGATTGTCCCGCCCCGATGATTGGCAAAGGCACAAAGCGTCTCGATAACATCCTTGCCAAAGGATGCCTTGAATTCAAGAACTTCCGACTCCCCTTTTGTAATTAACCGTTGAATTTTCATAACTGCAATTATGAAGAATGACTCAAAGCCACCCAATTTTGATACTGGAAATTTTCCAGCCGCTGATCGTAGCGCGGAATATGCCGCAGTTCATGAGAAAACATCTTACATAACGAATAATCATACGACTGAAAGAAATCGAATAAGTCCTTGAGCAATACCCGCGAGTCAATGTGACAACCGCCGTATTCAAACTGGATGCGTTGGATGCTCTTATGCGCCAGCATTTCCTTGGCGCCTTTAAATACCTCCAACTCGTGACCTTCCACGTCAACCTTCATCAGGTCAATTGTTTGTACCCCAACACGCCGGCAATAGGCATCAAGTGTGTCCATTCGGACGACCTCTTTCCGTTGTTGCTCCGTCGATCCATAACCATCTTGCAAGCCCTGCCTTTTGTAGAGCGAGTTAGTGCCAGAACCTTCATCAAACACCCAAAGTTCCATCTCGCCCGGCGCAGAACTCAACCCGAAATTGTTGTATATTGCCCCCGCGCGCACCTGCAAACGCTGGAAGGTCGCTTTACTCGGTTCAAAGCAGTGAATTTTCTGGCGCGGATTGATGCCCAATGCTAATGCTGTCCAGTCCCCGACATTGGCGCCAACATCAAACACAATTGAGCATTGCGGCAAAACGGAACGCATGAACCACAACTCACCGTTGGTCTGCATATTGTCATCGTTTTCGCCGTTTTGGCGATCAACGTAGTGTTTTGCAGCACGATAAATAAATTTATTGTATGGCAACAGTGCCAATAATTGCCGTTTTATGTTTCTCATTGTAGGTTCCTCCGTAAAATTTATGGGGCGTTCATTGACAGACCATCCCGCAAACTATTACGTTTTTTCTTTCGGATGTATAATTAATTTTCCAATTTCGCCTGATTCCTCGATCATCCTTTCGGCATCCAGAATGGCAACGCCATCCATATCCGCCGGCAGATTTCCACCCGCCGGCAGGAACAATCCCAAGTGGATTTGAGTCTTACCGGACAGAGGAGGGACTTGACGATTCTTGAGAGCATGGATGATCGCACCCACCTTGGAACTCGTCACGTCCCTCATCCACTTGCATTCGCCCAGAAACACGTGCTGCCGGTCAGAGGAAACTGAAACCACGTCCCATTCCTCGCCGGTTGACTCGCGGCTGGCCCAGTAGCGTCCGGCGGGTTCCCACTCGACAGCATGATATCCAAGCCGGTACCACTGTTGCCGGCACACGTCTTCCCAAACGGCGGCCACATGGTGGGTCCATGCCTCGTGCGCATGTTGCCAAGCTGTCTCTGCGCCCAGATTCAGCCCGCTCAGGTACGGCCGCACGCAGGCGTACCACATGGCCAGGAAAGGATCGGCCAGTTTGTAGAATGCGCGTCGGCCACCAGCCACAGGCCGACCGCTGTTGAAGTCGTACGATGCTTGACGTTCAACCAGTCCGAGGTCCGCAAGATGCCGCAAGGGCTTAGCCAGCGTGGTATCCTTCACGCCAAGACGCGCCGCCAATTCCGAGGGACGACGCGCCCCACGACCTATCAGTTCGCAGGCCGCCCGCTCCAAGGCGGCAGCCTCTTCGTCGCGCAACACCCGCTCCGCCTCATCGTGCAAGACGCCCTGTGGCGAAAACACGAGGTGTTCCAGCGCTTCCTCAGCCTTGATGTATCGGCGTTCACGCATCAGGTCCCAGTAACGCGGCACGCCGCCGAACGCCGCATAGATCTCGATGGCTGTGATGGCATTCGGGAGTCCCAGAGCCGCACGAATCTCCGTGACGGGCAGTGGCTGGAGCCGCAGGAGAATTTGCGCCCGGCCATATAGCGGCGCGTCGGATGCCAACACGAGTCCCTGCATCATGCGTTGACTGGACCCACAGATGACGATTGGCAGGCGTTTGGCGTCCGGCGCGTCCACAATGGCTTGCAATACCGACGGCAGTTCCGGCGCTGATTGCGCCAGATAGGGGAACTCGTCCAACACGAGCACCGGAGCCTTAGCCGGCCATTGCCGTTTCAAAGCATCCAGCAGGGCCCGCCACGAGGGGTATACGACCTCGCCGAAACCGGACACCACGGACTGAAGATCCTCAGCCAGCGCCGTTCGCTGGGAAGCGGGAGTTCCCTCCGTGGCCTGCACGTAGCAGCCCGCCGTGCCTCTGAGCCAGTGACGTAGAAGTGACGTCTTACCCAGACGCCGACGGCCGTGAATAACGCCCAGACGCGGTTCGTGTGCCCGCCATTTGCACAATGTCTCGAGTTCTTTTTCACGATTCCAGAACGCATTTTCAACACTATTCTTTGTAGAATTATTCTTCATGGCATAATACTACCACAAATAGAATGTCACTGTCCAGTATAACCTTGGCGCCAACGTCGATGGCCGCAGTCAGGTCATTGTCGGCGCAGAACGGCTTTGCCGAAAGTGCCCGTGCCGTCGCTTATCAAAAGCGTTCTGCCTGTAAACATTCTCCGCTCATAGAGCGGGGCTACATTTTCTGAACCAGAACATACCGCAGGCATATTCGCTCTCGCCGAATTCATCCATTCCGACACGTTCTACAAACTGTCCATTATCATGCACTCCCGAAAATTCAACGAGCTCCAACCCCGAAAAGTAATCCATAATCGTTTCCGGCGCATGGATACGATGGGAGTTAAAACATACTCTTGGCTTTCCAACAGGTAGGGCAAAATAGAGGTTACCGCCCAGAGCTAGAACTCGCTGGAGTTCGGCACAGGCTTGGCGGGTACCGCTTGGATTTAACGGATCGCCGTATCGGCCAAGACCGATATGTTCGGCCACGTGTAGACAGGAAAGCGAACTGATGGAATTATTGGCAAAAGACAGATTTAGAATATCACCACCGAGAATAGTCAATCCTTCCATCTTTACCTCTAAGGGACGATAATCAACAAAAGTAACCGGCAAGACGGCACTGAGCAAGTTGACGAACATGGTCTGTGAGCCAACGTCCACGTGCTGTGTCGGACGTTGAAGCAGGATGCGTCGCATTGCCCAGCCGTTGACGTAGAAGTAGTGAGCATCAACTCCCGTCGTACTGGAACGGTCATGCAGTTGGGGGCAAGCGTTGGCCAAACGCAACGGCTCTGCGTCGGGCAAATGCGTATAGCGCTTCCACTCGCCAAAGTAGCACGGGTAGGCGAATAAGCCGCGCACGCCCGCCACGGGATCAAATATTGGCGAAAACCAGCGCCGGGCGAAATATATCAAAGACTTTATCATACGAACGGAACATCCAGTATATTATCAGGTATCTCTCGTACCGCTAAATTTGAGTAAAGGTTGAGCCATTCCCGAAAACAAAGTTCCTGCATTCGGGTATCTTTATCATACCGAAGCCAGCGATATTCGTTGTGACTATATTTTGTCCAAAACAAATCTAAGTGTTCTTTGTCTATCACGCAAAAATGTTCCGCAAACACGCTCCAGCTATCGCGCAATGTCCATTCTAACTTACGACCCACTTTCATCAAAAATTCAGTCGCCAAGTAGATTTCACAAACACGCCAGAGCGCAAAGTTCCTAAGAGAGGAACCGGCTTTAACCTGCTGTTTTTCACTAAAAACGCGCTCATCAAGCCCAATGTCCCAGTATAACAACATGTCGTCTATGTCCCCACATATCAACATATCCGAAAGTCCGTACATACGGTATTTGAACGTGTTCAGACTGCACCCCACAATCCTTTTCTTTTGTCTAGGCCAGTTACCATGGACCGGAAAGATTTCGATGACGTTCTGAATGAAATCAGCCACGTTAGGAGCATACATCCGTTGGTCAGTGCGTGTTTTGAGCGCATACTCCACGCCTGATTCTTTTGCTTTGCGCATACCGCTCCTTGAAGAGACAATTTGTAAATTTATATTACCTTCCCCGGCATAGGCAGGCTTCGCGTTGAGGATCATCGTTATGCCCAAATCTTCAAACTGCCTTATAGCGGATGGTGGTTCATCTTCCCATGTAGATAGAATGATACTGGTGCCTGCAAAGTGCCGTTGGTAAATTTTAACTGTTTCTAATGTGAAACTATCTTTCCGAACTATAGGCCCTTGTATTACAACTGCCAAAGATTTACCAACTCGACCCGCATCGCTTTCTGTGCCGACTGCTGCCGAGAGTTTAGGACGGCGATGATAAGTAACAAAATCACATTTCGCCGATTCAGCAACCAGTTCCAGTAGTCTCGTCCGCCCAATCGCTTGGGACAAGAGTGACACTAAAAACCTGATACAATTCCTGATCCAGGAAAGGATGACTGCTTTCATTGTGTCTCCACAAGCTTCACTGCCAGGCCGACAAACCTGGCCATATTATAGGTGAGAATGCTAACCATCGGTGTATGAACAGCAGTCATCTTCTCTTTGACCTGAAATTATTGTACAGAAAGTCTCTGCCAGAGATTAAAACCTTCACCAAAAGGAGTTGAAAAGATTCCGGCAAGGCCGACTTAATCCAATACTTGACTTTAGTTGGTGTTTTGTAGATTTGCGTGCTTTGCCCCAGAAGAAATCTTAGAGGGAATGTTATTCTATATTTCACCATGACATCTGACAGTAAAAGATAATTCCATTTGTCGGGAACATTAAAACGTGCATTAATGAGAAAAAGAAAATACATATAAGTCGACCTGATATCATCATGGTACCTTTTATCAAAGTGACTCGCGAGAGATTGAATAAATCCACTTTGTAAGGCCTGTTCACTTAAGGCTGTGCCGGGAAAAAAAGCCAAAGAATACAATACAATCGTCCTTGGTTTCGGTAGTCTTATCAGGAGTCGTAAGCTATCTCGCCCGTCATCGTCAGTTTCAAAAGGATTATCTAAAATAAAGCCATAATCAGCGCGGACACCGGCATCATAAAATTGACGGATAATACGCCCCGCCTCCAAGACCTGATCATTCCTCACCGGCCGCTTATAAACATCTCTTAAAATCCGCTCCGAGCCACTTTGCACACCCATAGCCACTTGCCGAAGACCATACTTGGCTAAAACGGCAATCTTCTCGCTAGTTACGTGCGATGGTATGGCATTAATGTTAAAGGGCAAGTGCAAATCGTTTTTAAGGAACGCAGCGATAGTTTCCAGCTGTTCGATATCGCGTTCCAATAAGTCATCATCGTTTAATCCCACCGATTGAATAAACGGCATATCCTCAAGATGACTTTTTAACTCCTTCTTGATTCTTTCAGCCGATGCGTAACGGTACCATTTGACACAAGTTGTTCTTGCCAGACGATGGTAAAGCGAATTCGAACAATATGTGCAAGCCAGTTTGCAACCTCGTTGGCTGTAGAATAAGAAACTTGCCGGTTGAAAGAATTGTCCCTTTTTTACAGGGTCAGAAGGAATCCGTTCAAATCGTCTGCCTTTGCGGAATCCCTGAAGATAATAACTGTCGGCAAACTTGTAATCCGGAAAAGGCAAATCATCCAAGGACCTTGGCGAATACGTTACAGGATTTAAACGAATATTTCCTTCCTCATGATATCCAATATTGGGAATGTCGGAATAATCACTTTCATGATTTGCTATGCTCTGGTAAAGCTGGCGTAAAGGTTCTTCACCCTCGCCGATACAAACAAAATCGCAATGCTGCAATGACTCTTCCGGCAGGGCCGTCGGATGAATACCACCCCATACAACACGCTTGCCTTGTTCTTTTCTAATGCGTTTGATCAGGGGCAACAAAACACTCACGTCTTTGCTCATCAACGAAAATCCCACTAAAAGCGAATCTTCGGTCAGAGCCAATATCTCGTTCATTAAACGGGGGGATATTCTTTCACAGCAATTTAAATAAATGGCACGAACCGGAATATTGTAATATTCCATATATCCAACAAGAGTTTTAACGCTAATTTCGTTTAAGGGAGCACTATTTCCGATGAGAGTTAACACACAATATCTCCATGATTTATTAATGTTATTCTTAAGATTTGATGGATGCCATCAATCCGGCGACAATTGAGGTAAATATAGAGTTTATATTCATTGAACAATGACATAATCCCCGGTGTTGCCCAAGGAAATTTTTAACAACCAGGGGTTTTGGTACTACTGGCTTGGGCCGTTCTCGACCGAAACCGTTCAAGCCCCCCACTGACCCCGAAACGAAAGACACATCTTAATAGATAAAAAAAATTCAGAAGGGAAGAAGGGATAATCTTGTACAAAATGAGACATATTTTTACAAAGAATAAAGTTTTCTGCCCGAGCAGCTTTTTGATTTGATCCTCCGTCCCAATGCTTAAATCGGGGTTGATCCCATACAACCCTAATTTTGCGGCGATGACAAGAGCGAGGAAACCCCACCGGCTCTTGTTAATACAGAGGCGCACCTTCTTCATATCGTAACCATATTGGGGCAGATGCATCGCGCATGCCGGGCCAACGAACCAGATAAAAGCTATCTCCATTTTTGAAACATAAGCCACCTCTCGAGTCACCACCACCGTTCCCGGGGCCACACACACGCGAAAGATCTTCGACAACAAAACCATGCAAAGCGAAGTCTGGACAAAATGCGTGCCCGCCAACTTCAACAGTTCGGCAACCGTGACATCCGGAAGCTTTCTGACAACCAGCCCTGAAGCAAAAATCATTTGCGCGAAAAGGCTGTAATCTTCAACCATTTCCAGGCGGTCAATCACCTTGACAGGGCAAGTTTCGTCAACCATGTCGGATGATCTGTTACATTCCTCTTCCTCCGTTCTGGCCCCTAAAATCAGGACAGTCGGCTCAAACTTGGAAATCAGGCTTATTATCTTCCCAATCGCACCCGGGCGGATCATATCGTCGTCAGCAAGGAACCAGATGTATTCGGAACGGGCCATTTCGTACAGTTTCAGCAGGTTCCGATCAAATCCGATGTTAGAGGAATTCCTGGAATACACCAGGTTCGGCATTTTTTCGCGGAATATCTCCACTACTTTCCGGGTATTGTCGTTCGCGCTATTGTCGGAGACGATGATTTCAATTCTTTCGTCGTACTGCGCACACAGATTCGTCAATTGACGCTCCAGATGGGATGGCCGTTCAATTGTTGGGATAGCGATTGTTAGGATCTCGGCCATAGGTATTCAGGTGTGAAAAGTTAGGAACATCGGGAGGCTGTCCCTTGTTTTTACAGCCAATCTGTAAATTCCCGGAGTGGAAACAATACCGATCAGTTTATTGACCAGATAGGATAATCTGCTGACTGCCAAAAAACGCTTTCGGCAATTCCTGCAGTACATGATTCTTTGAAAGAGCCTGCCCGCCACCTTGAAATTGTTGTATCGAATGATTTCACGACAGTGGGGGCACCTAACGATGAGTGTGTCCGGTTCCATGCTCTTGTTGATGGCGGATGGCCAATACCTGTGGTTGTACTTGAACAAAAGCGACCGGAGCTTTAAAAATTCATCTTCGGATAGTTCCGTCATGTTAATAAGTTTACACATATCATTTTCGATAAAGTGAAGGCGGTCCTTGATCAATCCTTTTCTTATGCAGTGGCGGTACATTTCGCTGTCGGGACATGGGAGGATGTACCCCAGCATGATCCCGGCTTCCACGTGATCCTTCCAGAAGTCCAATGTTTCCTTGGCTGTCTGCAAGGTCTCGGCCTTATCTCCAAAGATAAAGCCCCCCTGGATGGATATATTTCTATCAATCATGGCATGCGTCGCGTAGTGGATTTGATCGGGGGTTGTTCCTTTTTTCATGCTCTTTAGTATAACGGGGCTATAGCTTTCAAATCCGAAACAGATCATGAAACACCCCGACTTTTCCATGGCATCAAGCATTTCAGCCTTGAGCCCGGATACTCTCATCTGGCATATCCATTTGACCTCCCACGAGAGTGTGGACGTAAATGCTTTAAACTCCCGGCAGAATTCGTAAACACGGTCTTCCTTGTACGAAAACAGCTCATCATAAAGTGAAACAATATTTATCCTATACTTTGGAATAACAACTTTAAGCTCTTCCATGATGGATTTTATGGATCGCTGTCTATATTTATTGCCGGCCGGATGATAGCAAAAAGTGCATAAGAAAGGGCAGGAACGGGATGCGACAAGGGGATATTCCCTTGGGTGGTCATATATATCATAGTAATACGTGCCTGATGGTTTGGCATTGTCAAGAAAATCAATATAATTAAACCCATCAAGATCCGGATCAGGCAGGTCGTCCAGGGCGTCGTTTTGCTTACGGCCTTTTGTCTGTAAAAACTTCTTGCCCTCAAAATAACCGATTCCATCCACAAACGATAGGTCGCCATTTCGCACCAGACAATCGAGCAGTTGGACAGTGGTGACCTCCCCCTCTCCGATCACGGCATAGTCAACTTCCAACGCACGGCTGATCAATTCAGGCTCGGAAGTAACGATGCCGCCGCCGATGATGATCCTCGTGTTGGTGGATTTGACGACGCTGACGATTTCTTTGATCGCCTTAAACTGGGAAGATAATCCCCCGGTTGCAGCCAGGTCAAAATTGTCGCCGAGTTTCCCCCTTAATTTCTCCGGGTTCTCGTAGGCATGGCAGTGAACATCGTGCCCGGCTTTTTTCAGGGAGGAAGCCACATAGGCGATCCCAACCGGGAATAAGTCATACTTAGGAGCAATCAATAGTATTTTCATTCAGGCTGTCCTTTGTCGATCTGAGGCTTGAGCTTCTCGCTAATCTTTTTGAGTCGAGCAGGCTGTCCCACTATGCACCTAACTGTTTACTTTCCTTAGTACAGCGCAAGCATAGAGTTTTTATATTCATTGAGCAACAACACAGTCTCTGATGTCGCCCAAAAAGATTTTTAACAACCAGGGGGTTGGTATTACCGGCTTGGAACGTCTTCGCCTGGACCCACTCAATTTCCCCATTGAAAAAAGTACTGTTTTCATAAGGCATCCAGGGGAGGGTGCTTTTCGGTTTTATCGGTTATGTCTTTGCAAGCGTTCTCTGCGGTCCGCTGGCACCATCCAACTGCCTACACGCCCCTTAATAGTTCTTTGAGACTACGTTCCCTCAGAAAAACGGTGACGAAACCTCGAAACCTCGATGAGAGGCCTAACATGCCGAGTATCGTTACCAAGCAGAACACAAGAAACGATAGGACAAAGGAGAAAATCCCAGGGCGCAGAACAAGGCTGGCGGCGGCCCAGCCACCCAGCGATGCGAGACCAGCGACAGCCGATTCACGCAGAAAATCTCTCAAGACGCCCACGCCCCAGTTTAACCTCCCGCCGACATAATGACCGTAGTACCACGAGCCAACAGCCAATTGGCCTACAATATATCCACCGATCAGGCCCTTCGCTCCCCAGGCTAAAGCAAAGCCGAACGCGGCGGTCATCGTCACAATCGCCTGAATGCTGTTCGCGACGCTATTACCGCGTATGTTGCCAAGAGCCCAACTAAAATTACTTCCAATGCCAGCAATAAGAGACAGAACAGTTAGCAGGCAGAGCATCAGGTTTATCGTCACTCCAGCGTAATTCTGGCCGCCTATCCATAGCACGATGAACGCGCCGTTCAGCGCTGCGAAGCCAAAGACGGTCGGCAGCACACACCATGCGACTAAAAAAAGGCAAAGCCTAGCAACCTGCGACGTTCGCTCCAGATCACGCGCGCCGTAAACGTGCGATAAGGCCGGCATGATCGCCTGAATATTCCGATGTAGAAAAGACTCGCCCATAAAAATTGGTTTTCGCGTGAGCGCCACAATAGCAGCAGTTTCCGGCCCGACGATTCTTGTGAGAATGAAGGAATCCACGTTTGCCGCAAGTGAGGTCATCCCTGACCCCAGGCTGGTGAAGCCCAATAGGGCAAAGGAACCCGCCTGAAGTGCGAAACGTGGCTCAATATGAAATCCTTCCTGACGAGCCTTCACGCGGAGATACCACATACCCAGCAGAAGCCAGACGGCGGCTCGAATAAGCGATGCCCCGGCAATCGCAACTACCCCTAGCCCGTACCACAACCCCCCGATGACAAGGAACACCCACACAAGGTTCATACCGAATGATGCGATTCCGCTGAAAAGCGCAGACTGAAGGCCAATCAAGACGCTACCCACATTAAACACGAGGATCATAAATCCGGCGGAAAGGACGCTGAGTCTAAAGGCACTTACGATCTCCACTGAGATTGGGCCAGATGGCATGTGCAGTATTCTCGGTAGAAAGGATGATAGTGATAGCCCGACCAAAATCACTAAGGCTGCACCAACCGAGCCCATCGAGTATGCCGTATTTGTCCAGCCCCGGATTTTCTCGAAGTCCCTTCCTCCAAAGGCCTGCGCAACAGCCTGTTGGATCACAACACCAAACCCTGGGTCAACAATAGTCATCCAGACAACTACATTACCTGTAGCCAGCCAAAAACCGTAGGTCTCTAACGAAACGAATTTGAGGTACAAGGGGATTAAGATGATTCCTTGCGCGAAGTTCAGGACGAAGGTAGCGTAGCCAAACCAAAGGCTTATCTTGGTATTCCTAATCCTGCTCATAAGCGATCAATCGAAGGACCGGTTTTCAGCATATTAATTCTTGTGCCGCGTCCAGCCCCATCTGAATTTGAATCGTTGTATCGCATAGAAAAGAGTAGCGTACAGACTGACCGAGGCAAGAGAAAATCCGCCGCCCCCCTCATAGATCCGCGCGAGACGAACAAACTCATCCCGTGTGTAGCAAAGACGCTCATTTCCAACGTCGTTGAAGCGAGGGGGGCCATTTATTCCGAGTTCGTGACGCTCAAAGACTTCAAATTGCTTCACAAGCAGATGTTCGAAGCGCCTCGCCTCATGAAATGAGTACCGCGTCGGTTGCACACGTTCACCCATTCGCAGGAGGTAACTCAGCGCAAGATACCTCTCCGGGATATCGAATGCCTCTTCTGTGCAAGGCGGTGCATTCCAATACTCTATTAATTTCTCCAACGACGAAGCCATTATGATATCTGACACGTGGTAAAGAAAGGGGAAACGACGTGGGTTACGAGTGTAGATATTGCACACGGCAATGCGCTGCGAATTGCCTCCGGACATGTACCTACGCGTGCTTACATGGGAGAGTACTTCTAACAGCGCATCTGACTCCAAACTCCAATCCGTGCGGATCTTTATTGCAAATCGCCTGGAACATTGCGCAAGACCTGCCCGCGTCGAGACAATCTGGCGGTTAATGTTGTTGGGCTTGATTTTTGCATTTCGTTCGAGCGCACCAGGGTCATTTGACTGAACCCATATATTCCAAGGTCCACGCTCGCTAGGAGCCGGAGTCCAGGTCGAAACCACGATTTCGCTGTCCGGGAGGTGAGTCCGAGCGGATTGGACACACTCTAGTGCCGACACTGAACCGGTTTCAGATATAGGACCTTGAAAGACGACGGAAACATCGCCAGACTTGACTTTCATTCTCATTGGAACTATTCATCCCTTGACTTTTGTTAATCAGCCCATACTTGGTACTGATTTTAAAATAACTTTTACAAAAACTTCTTTTAACAATTTGGCGCCTGATAACTTGGTTAATTGACAAATCTTAATGGGTAAATAAATACCGGAGATGAACATCGTTGACAAGAATTGCTCCAACACCAAGACAATGAAATGAAAAAAAAAGAATGAAAAGCATGACAAGCGCGATCTTGACTATTCTCAAACCTCATACACGCCCTGTTGCCTTACGAGACACTGGATTTTTGAGGAACCAAACCAGGTCCGATGGAATTCCCATCCCGTACATCCCGTCATATTCCTTGCCCACATTGTAATAGGCAATCTTTGCCCCCCACGCAATCATCTCGTTGTATGTTGGCGCCACATAGAACTCGTTGTTCACCCGCAGGTTCTTGGCGATCATTTGCTCGGCCGCGCGGACATAGTCTCGCCCACGCCGAAAGTTGTAAATGCCAACAGTGGCTTCATTGGAAATCACCTGTTTTTCCACCACCCGATTAACCCGTCCCTTTTCATCAAAGCCCACGTAGGACCATTTGGGGTGATCCGCCCACATCGTCATAATAAGTCCGTCCGACTGCTGACGCTCCATCTCGGCAAGATAATCATTGATGTCTATATCAACCCACTGGTCACTATTGGCTAACATCAGGGAATTGTCATTATTAATGATATCGCGAGCAAGAAGGACGGTGCAGGCCGCCCCCTCAGTGACCTTTTCTACCGGAATGACGGCACATCCCGGAGCAATACGTTCAAGCGTTTCACGCATCCCCAGGTGCTCGAGATGCTCCTGCAATGCAATAAATGTGAAATGGTGCGGTTGGCGTGGACGTACATTGTTGACCACGACTTCAATCATCGGAACGCCGTGAAGCGGAATAAGCGGCTTGGGCATGGCATAGCCTGCCTGGGTAAAACGACTTCCCCGCCCCGCTATAGGTAAAACAATGTTCAGCATTTTGTTACTACTCAGGTAGACAGGATTCAGGAGTCAGAATTCAGAATGGCCTGCGAATAGGCCTCCAACAGCTTGCTGACCTCTTCAAGCAACTGGCTTAACTCGGAAACATCGCCTTACTCAAGGTCCTTGGTGAGAATCAAATAGTATCGAGATTCTTCGATGGAACCTTGTGCAATGTTGTAAAAGCGGAGTTTGTCTGCTTTTCCGCGTTTCCTGAATCCTTCCGCAATGTTCGCGGCAATGGAGACGGCGGCGCGCCGAAATTGAGACGACAGGCCATAGGTTTCAGATCGGGGGAATGTCCGAGACAAACGGTAGGCCGCAAGCACAAACTGATGGGCCTTTTGCCACACTACCAAGTCCTCAAATCTTGTCGCTGGCATCCTCATTCTGACTCCTGAATTCTGACTTCTGGATTCGCTGAGTAGTTACAACATTTCCATCCGCCTTACCAATCCAAAGTGTGTGCCTTTGAAGCCGCGAATGCTTCCACGTCTTCAGGTGTTCCAAGGCTGTGCATCTGCTCGCGTGCGACCGGATAAGCGCCCACTTTTTTTCCCATCAGGATCAATTCGTTATAAACAGGCGCCACATAAAACTCGCCGCCGACAGTAGCGTTTTTCGCGAGCATCTGTTCCGCCGCCAACAGAAAATCACGGCTATGACGGAAGTAATATAAACCCACCGTGGCATTCCGGCTGATGGGATGCTTTTCCGCCACAGCCACCACTTGGTCATTTTCAATCTTAACATACGACCATTTTGGATGAGTTGACGGGAACGTCATAACATAACCATCCCATTTACCCGCGCGGGCCGCCGCCAGAAAACCATCTATCGCCGAATCAATATACTGGTCCGCGTTTGCCACCAGTAATTCTTCGTCATGCTGCAGGTACTCCATCCCCAGCAGGACACTGCACAGCGCTCCGGCAGTGGCATTGCGCATTGGCACAATCTTCCGCTCGGGCTCAATTAAATCCAATACTTCGCCCAAGGCAAACTTTTCCAGGTGCTCCTGGCGACAAACGAAGATAAATTGGTGAGGTTCCGCGGGCGTCAAATTATGAACGACAATTTCAATCATCGGCTTGTCGGCAATTTCCACCAACGGCTTGGGAAAAGTATAGCCGCGTTCGGCGAAACGCTTGCCTTCGCCCCCCATCGGGACAACGATATGAATCATGTTTGCTCCTTTTCCGCCTGTTCAATTGTGCGCTTGACGCGAAAATAATCAACTTCCGTAAAACCGGCGACCTGGCAGACATGCCCGCCGGCCCTGCGCGCCGCTTCAATGCCGTGCGGCGCGTCCTCCACAATAACCGTTTCTTCAGGCCGGCACCCGACGCGCTTAAAGGCGGCCTGATATATTTCCGGATCGGGCTTGGCGCGCTTAACGTCCTCATTGCTGATCAAAAATTCAAAATATTCAAATAAACCCGATTGGCGGAGCATCAGTGCCACGCTGTCGCGAATTGCATTGGAACAAACCGCCAACTGATACCCCTCGCGCTTCAGGCGGCTCAACATATATTCTTTCTCAAACACCGGACGGCATTTGGTCAAAATTTCCTCGCGCGTATATACTTGCTTGATTTTATTGATCAGGCCGTGCAAAGCCGCCGGTAAGCCCTTTTCCACGCTCAACATTTCCAGCTTCTTGCGCGTGGGTAACCCGTTATAAGAGGACATGTGCTCGTAACGCGAGATGTTAAACCCGAAGAGCGCCAAGGCGCGGTTAAGGGCCACATAATGCCATTCGGTTGCATCCACCAGCACTCCGTCAAGATCAAAAAGAACTATCTTAATTTTATTCATTCCCGCACCGGATATTTGTCGCCCATAACGCTTGGCGCTTTAACCACCATCGTAATCGCATCCTCCAACACCTGAAAAGTAGCCGCTTCACCGGGTTCAAGCAAGATAATATCTCCGGCGGTAAAAACTTGCCCATTCATAATCACGCGTCCCACGGCAATTAAAGTAATCTCCGTGGCGACCCGATGGACATGCGGCGTTTCCCGCGCATCAGCTTTATACATCTTGCAGGCAACTTCCATGGCGTCCGTGCGCAAGCAAGTCGGCTCAAAATTACCAACAAACCAGCCGCCCTTCATAGTATCAAGCCGAAACAACTTCATTCAATACCTCCCGCCAGTCGCTCCGCATAATCAGTGCAAATACCATCCACTCCCCAAGCAGCGAACTCGCGCCACCGCCGTTTCATATCATCAATTGAAAAACCGTGTATTTCCGGGGATATCACATAAATAGTCTTGCCCGCGGACTTTAAACGTCGAATATCGTTCTCGTCAATCCAAAACCGGTCAAATTCATCCAGCCAGACAATATCGGCTTCCCTGACCTGTAATGCCCGCTCAATCGGCTCATCTCTATCACTCGCCCGCGCCGCCAATTTTATCTCACCGTTAAGTTGTCTTAATAGAACTGCCGTCTGACCGGCGCTTTTTTCCAACATTTCCATATCAAATAAAAAAACATTACTCAAGATTCCCTGCTCGGCCAAATATTTTAGAAGGTCAACCTCGTAGCCCAATTCCTTAATATTTAAAGCAATCGTCGCGGCGGAAAATTGGCGGAATAATTCACAAAACGCATCAGCCTGATTTACGCTGCTCAGCTCTGCCGGTTCATGCGAAAGATAAAAATGTCCATCGGGCGCACGCCGCATGTCGGTTTCAATGCCCCAGCCCTGTTCCAGGCAATAAAGAACCGCCGGAAAAGTATTTTCCCGCAAGCGATCAGGGCCTCTCCAATTAGCACGATGAGCCAAAACACGCATGGGTGATACACTGCCTTTTGTAATTACCGTCTGCCCCGATTCTTGCAGGACTTTTGATAGTTATGCCGCATAAATGAGCTTCTTGGTTTCCTCATCATCTTAATGCGGTTCCGATAATATTTTCAACTGAAAGACCATGCGCGGCTCTTAATTCCGCCTGACTGCCCACGGCGGCGAACAATTCAGGTTGAAGTCGGACAACAGCCAAATCACACTTTAGATTGGCGCTGGCCAGGACTTCTGCCACCGCGCTCCCTAGTCCGCCGACACCGTGTTCTTCAACGGTAATAATCCTGCGAGTGCGCGCGGCCGCCTGTTCAATAGCCCCAACATCAAGAGGCTGAAGCGTCGGCATACTGAGCACTGCGGCCGAAATTTTCTGTTGAGCGAGTTGTTCTGCGGCGCGAACAACCATATCCAGCACGCCACCGGTGCTGATAAGCGTCACGTCCTGTCCCTCTCGAATATTTATGACTTTGCCTATTTGGAAGTTGAAGGCCGTCTTGTGGATACACGGTTCTCCTCCTTTGCCAAGCCGCAGGTAACCCGGACCTGACCGTGAGGCCAGGGCCCGCGTGGCCAGCCGGGCTTCCACGGGATCACCGGGCGCTAGCACGACCATATTGGGCATAGCCCGCATCACGGCCAAGTCTTCCACCGCATGGTGCGTATACCCGGCGGCGCCATAGGCCAGTCCGCCGCCAACCGCAACAATTTTAACGTTCAATCCATGATAACAGACATCATTACGGATCTGTTCCAAACACCGCATGACGGGAAAATTGGCGATTGAATATGTAAAAACATTTTTACCTTCCAGCGCCAACCCGGACGCTATGCCGGTCATATTCTGCTCGGCCACGCCGATATTCACGTATCGCCGTGGAAAACGATCGGCAAAACGCTCCAACACAGAGTAACCCAAGTCGCCGGTAAGCAGCCAGATGCGGTCATCTTTGTCCGCCAATTCACACAGCGCCTCGATGAATGCCGTTCTCATAACGCGTGCTCCAATTCCTTTAAGGCCTGCGCCAGCTGTTCGGCATCGGGGGATTTGTAATGCCATGCAAGACGGTTTTCCATGAAACTGACGCCCTTGCCCTTGATTGTATTCGCAATAATGACGCTGGGCTTGCCTGGTTCAAAAGGAACGGATCTCAGGGTTTGCTCAATCCGGGAATGATCGTGCCCGTCAATCTCGCGCACGGCCCATCGAAACGATCGCCACTTGTCGGCCAAAGGATTAAGGTCCAATACGTCCGCAACGGTTCCGAAACTCTGAATCTTATTGAAATCCACAATGGCTACAAGGTTATCGAGGCGATGCTGGGGAGCGAATAAAATTGCCTCCCAGTTGGAGCCTTCATCCAGTTCGCCATCGCTCAACAACACGAATACCCGGTAAGATTTATCCTCACGCTTGCCAGCCAATGCCATTCCACAGCCTACCGGCAATCCATGACCAAGAGAGCCTGTTGATACTTCAATTCCCGGTACACCATGGCTAGTCGCATGTCCCGCGAGTTTTGATCCTTTCTGATAACAGGTTTCCAGTTGTTCTAGAGGGAAAAAGCCGCGTTCAGCCAGAACGGCATAAAGAATCGCCGCGGCATGCCCTTTGCTCAAGATAAAGCGATCGCGCTCCGGCCCGTATGGACAACTAGGATCGATTTGCAATACTTGAGCATAGAGAACCGCAAGAATATCCGCCACGCTTAGACATGAGCCGATATGCGACGCCTTGGTCTTATACACAATGCGAAGGGCATGGGCGCGTATTGCGCGGCCTAATTCCTGGGTAGTTCTTAAATTTTTCGTCATCTCTTTTGTCTGGCCTTACCCGGCTGCATGTTGGCTTGCGAATACCAACGAACTGATTTTTTCACGGCATTTTCCAAATTAATCAACGGCTTCAAACCCAACTCTGCTGACGCCTGCCGTATGGACGGTATATATCGCTCGGTAATCCGATCCGGTGCGGGCGCTTCGGCTATATGCACGGCCACTGGCGGGTCAAAGACTCTCGCCACCGTGTGGGCCACTTCCGCAATTGTTAAGGCCTCCTCTGATCCCACGTTGTATGGCCGTTCCGGTTTGCCCCGGAACAGGATAGTCCACAGCCATATCACCAGATCAGCGGCATATAGGTATGAACGATACGGAGTGCCGTCGCCTTTAACCAGGATGGGACCATTCTGCATTGCATCACGAATGAAATTACCGACGGCAAAATGGGCATCCAGAGGAAGATAAGGGCCGACAAAAGCAAAACATCTGGCAATTTTTGCCTCTAAGCCGTATTGCCTGGCATAAAGACAGCAAAGCATCTCGGCAACGCGCTTACCCTCGCCATAGGAGGATTTTGCATTGAGCGGATTCGGGCCACCCGTGTAGTCTTCCGGAATGTGAAACATCCCGGGCGGCTGGCGACCATAGACCGCACCCGAGCTAGTCAGCAGAACTTTTTTTGCCCCAGCACTGATAGCAAAGTCGAAAGTCCTCTGGGTCCCTTTCATAATGGTATCAAACACAAGCAGGGAATCTTCGACGGTTAACATGGCGTTGGGTTCCGTGGCGGCATGAATGAAATGACTGAACGATCCTTTTGGAAAATCAAATGTGCGAACATCGCCCTCATGAAATCGGATAATTGGATGGCTGGCCAGATGAGGCACTTTACGAGCAAACGCATCGGGGTTGCGGGTTAGAACCACCGCCTGAATATTTAGTCCCAACCGGTCATTGGCCCAGGCCAGGCTCTCCAGCAGCCAACATCCGAAGAAACCCGTTCCACCAGTAATAAACAGACGCTGACCGCGGAGTTCTTCCCATAAAACTTCCGTATGCGCCAAGATGTGGTTTAAATCATCTGAAAGGGGATTTTTCATGGGAATTCGGGGTCAAACCTAACTTTTCATGCCATAGGCAGATCCGCCTCTGGCGGAAATACTTAATTTTTTCAGCTAGATAATTTCCGGAGTACAGGGTTAAACCATTAAAACGGTTGGACAGTTATACAGTCGGACAGTTGAACGGTCAGACTGTCGGACGGTCGTACTGTTGGACGGTTAAACAGTTAGACAGTCGAACTGTAAGACCGTTAAACTGATCAAAGGGCATCAGGATTTGCCGCGGCTACGCGGTAATATCCTGGATACAGTTGTTCGGCGGTATTCCGTAATCGGATCTACCGTGTCAAGAAACGGAAACCGATTAAAGTCTGAGTCCTTCGTATAAATCGTTTTGATCCCGTTTTCCCTCATGAGAATCGCCGTGTGCGCATCAAAGACCAGATTGCCGGAGATGTCCGGAACCTCGATGAAGACTTCCGTCGCAACATGACGATGCCGGTCGGTCTCGGCCAAAACACGCAGGCTCGGCGAGGCAAATATGGCATCAAGAAAACGCCAAGCCTGGGACGCCGAGAAGGGACGATTAAGGACGCGGGAATGGGTCACCACGCGAAGAAACTCATATACAATGCCCCACGTCACATACCAAGGTGTTGCCTGCGATCGCCACTGTTCGAGCAACTCGCGGCATCGTGCGTGGTCTGGCGCGTCCGTGTCGGCACCGTAAATCAGGATGTTGGTGTCCACGACAAACATGGTTAACGTCCAATTACCTCATACAGGGCTTCGCGGCTGGCCACGTTGACACGCAATCCCCCACTGCTGAACTCCGGCAGGGGCGGTAACTCGGTCTCCCGCCGTGTCGGCTCGACAACAGTCCGCAATGCCGCCTCAACCATTTCGGACATGGTCTGTCTGCGGCGCGCAGCTTCGCGCTTGACTTCACGCATCGTCACATCGCTTATGTTGAGTGTTGTTTTCATATGGATAACCATATCATCGATATGGAATACCGTCAAGTCGTTTTTTTTGTCTAAAAGAAATCAGAAAAAAATCAGGGTCAAACCTAACTTTAATACTTAATTTTTTCCGCTATAGATAATCTTCTTTATTTCGAGAAATCAGGAAAATCAAGGTTAAACCCTCCTGCGCTTAAGCTTCCACCGTCGTCAAGAGGCTTCCCCCTACGCGACCAAGCTCCGCCGGAGCGCTACGCCCAGGCGAGAGCCGCTTCGGCGGGACGAGATGGTGGACTCGCCGTCGCGAAGCGCTATGGCGGAGCGCGGCAGGTCGCCGACAAGCGCAGGGCAGGCAGTTGGACTGTTAAACAGTTATACAGTCGGACAGTCCAAGAGACACTCCGTCCCCGTCAATTATGCCGTGCCCTGTCTTACCGTTGGACCGTCCCACTGTCCGACCGTCTTACAATCCCAACATTTTCATGATGGGGTTATTGAATATCCGCGTAGCACGATGGCGCAGTTGCTTGGCGCGATTCAGCCGGGTCTGCAGAAACTTGATCTCACCATTATTTCCGCCATTGCCTGCATGCCGCAACAATTCTTCGGCGCGGTCTAATTCCGCGCCGGCCGTGCGAATTTTGCCCCGTACCAATTCCAGGACCCCCTGCCGCAATGCCACCCCAAGATGATCTGCTATCCGGTAATAATTCTTCCGGTCATCCTTCTTCCAAATTCTCTGAAGCAGTCCCAGGCTCTCCAGGCGCCTGACCGCAATACTGATCGCAGCCTTACTGAGCCCCAGATTCCGGCCGATATCATCCAGCGAGCTGTCGCCGTCGGTCATATAAATATCGCCCAACACCTGCCCAATAATCCGGCCCATGCCAAGATCCTGGGTAGTCCGGCCAGCCACCTCAACCAAGCGCGTCCTGACTTCCTGAATTATTATATTTTGTTGTTTTGTCATCTTTTACAATTTTGTAAAACCTGTTTTAAAAAATATCACATTCAGGTTGCGCGTCAACATCTTTATGAATATTTATTCGCCCCGGATTTCTGACGGGGTAAAACTGCCTGACCTCCGATATTCTGAACAGGTCAAAACATAAATAAGCCCGGTTTGTGAATTGGGGTTTCAAGTCTCAATATTCGATTCAAGATTGGATTGCCTGTATCAGCACCACGCCGGACAAGTCGACCGGCAAACGCAGGGCAGGCGGTCATGATGACAATTCCGAAACTAGCAAAACACGCACACCGTTAACTCCCCGCCAGTTGCGATCATTAGAAAGAACATAATCACAACCACAGACCTGCGCTGTGGCCAATTGGATGGCATCCGGCGTTTTTAAAGCATGGCGGGCACGCAAACGTATGGCCGCGTCCGCCACGGTCACATCCAGCGGATAGATAGTGAGTTGATCGGAATTGGTAAAATAATTCCGATATTTTCCGCTTAAGAGGCGATTTCCCATTTTTTCCGGATACGTCAACACCTCAATATAAGTTACCATTGAGGTCATAAGGGGGATTTGCTTTTCCGTAATTTCGTCAAAGAAACGAACCAGTTTTTGGATATAATCCGGATGTTCCTCAAACCAATAGATCAACGGCGCCGTATCAACGAATATCTTATGTCCGGTCTTAAACACTATTGCCATTGATCGCGTTCCTTTTGGATGTATGCCTCAACATTATTAACACGGCGCCATACTGACTTTCCCAGGCCTCTTGCCTTGCGCCAATCCAGCTTTCCGGGCGAACGGGGCGATGCGGAGTCATCCACGGAAGTCAATCGGGCAATTTGCTTCCCGGCGCGCTCTATGACGACATCGGTATGGGTCAATGATACGATATTCAGAATACGACCCAGATTAGTGCGGGCTTCCACGGCGGATATTGTCTTCATATTGATTTCCTCGCGCTATTATTTTAATAAAAAAAATTGTGTTCTATGTGCCATCATATCAATTGATATGATCACGTCAATACCTAAACTTTACAATTACCTGGTTATCGGCGGGCAGCACTGGAGCGCGAAGGACATTATGGTTAGCCTAGACTTCCGTCTGTTTTTGTTGCTTAATTTGTCTGTTCCAAGGACTGACCACCTCAATCAGGCTTTCAGTTTTTCTTCAAGGAACTCAATGTCAACCTGATCCTGAGGACGATTGGCTCCCAGGGCAAATCAAGACTATCCCCAAACAAGGCGTTGATCTTATCAAGATTAGCTTTGTCATGCGGCGGAATAAAGACGTCCCAATCCATTGAGAATCGCGGCAATCCTTCCAGTCTGACCGCCAAGCATGAGGTAGCGAATTTTATGACTATTGAATTTTTTTATGATTTTTCCCATGTGCAGCCTCCCCGACACGCCAAAGAACGCAGGAATTCCTTCTTCCAGGCATTCATCTCATTATAAGAGGAAAACCGCACGCACCCAAAACGCGGTAATTCCGGCTTTATTCCGAAATGAACAACGCGCGGATTCCGGGCATACATTTTTATTTTGGCCTTATAATCGTCTACGGATTTTTTCATGGTATTCATAAATATGCTGCGTATTTGCTCACTATCCATACGGGTCAGATATTCCGCCCTGACTTTTCCACCATTCTATCGTTTTCTTCAAACTGTCTTCAAATGTCGTCCGTGCTTCAAAACCAGACAATTCTTTTGCCCGGCTGATCACAAAGTCCACTTCCTGCTGTTCTTTGGTTCGAATATAATGCAAAGTTAGCGCAAGGCGATCAGTCGAACAATGCCATCAATGGATCCATGGATAATGGCTGCTCAACCGTAATATGGCCCTATCAAATGTCTTTAAGGATGCGCCAATCCGATCCGCCAATTCCAAATACGCGGCATCATAAAACGAGAGGTCATGCATCAGGGCCAAATCAAAAATCCGCCGATAGACAACGACACCATCCGTGGTATCGGTACTGATCGGCAATTCGCATAACCGCGCCAGCGCACCCCGAGCTTGATTAATTTCCAACCTCTTTTTTCGGACAGCCGTTATCAGGACATTGCTTATTTCATACCAAAACAACGGGGGCACCGAAATGTGAATTCTATCCGCCAGCGCCTGTTCCAATAAATCATCCGCTTTCTGATCTTCGGTTTCCATCAACATAACGGACGCCATCGCGGAACAATCTAAAACCCATTTATTAGTCATCAGGAACGCCCCTCATTAATCCAGCCCCGTACTTCGGCGCGAGAGACGGAAATCGTCCGGCGCAAGTTGCGTAAATAGTCCAGGGCCTCTCGCGCGACGCGGGAATTATCCGCAACGCGGATGCTAGAGAGATGCGCCACCGGTTTACCCCGGCGGAGAATTTCAAAGGTTTTTCCTTTTATCACATCCTGGAGCAACTCGCTAAAATGCGTTTTGGCGTCAAACGCTCCGATCTGTATTGCTTTCATGACATGCATTATAGTGCAACAAACTGGTTTGTCAACTGGTTTAATGCTTTAATTTTGCCTGATACCATTCAATCGTCCGGTGCAAGCCATCTTCAAATGTCGTCCTTGCCTCAAAGCCGAACAATTCTTTTGCGCGGCTCGTATCCAGTTTGCGCCGCGGCTGGCCGTTCGGCTTTGAACTATCCCAGGCAATCTTTCCTTCAAACCCGCACAAGCGGGCGATGGTTTCCGTCAGGTCCTTGATGCTGATCTCAAACGCGCTTCCTAAATTCACCGGCTGGTTGTCGTTATAACGCTCCGCCGCCAGCAAAATCCCATCGGCGGCGTCTTCCACGTACAGGAATTCACGGGTCGGTGAGCCGTCGCCCCAGGCCACAATTTCCGCATCGCCGCGCTGTTTTGCCTCAACACATTTTTTAATAAGTGCCGGAATAACGTGTGACGATTCCGGATTAAAATTGTCGCGCGGTCCGTAAAGGTTGACCGGCAGAAGAAAAATTGAGTTATAGCCATACTGCTGACGGTAGGCCTGCGACTGCACCAAAAGCATCTTTTTCGCCAGGCCGTAGGGCGCGTTTGTTGCCTCCGGATAACCATTCCATAAGTCGTCTTCCTTGAACGGCACCGGGGTGAATTTCGGGTAGGCGCACACCGTCCCCAAGGCCACAAATTTACTCACGCCTGCTTTCCATGATTCGTGGATGAGTTGCGCGCCCATCATGAGATTGTCGTAAAAAAACTCTCCGGGATGTTCGCGATTGGCGCCGATTCCGCCGACCCTGGCCGCGAGATGAATCACCACATCCACCGGCCGCGGTTTCGCGGCAGTCTCCAATAACCTCCGAATTTCCGTAAGGCGGGTTAGATTATAGTCTTTGCTGGCCGGCACGACAACATCCGCGGCGCCCAGGGCTTGAAGCCGTTCCACAACCCATGATCCCAAAAAACCGGCGCCGCCGGTTACTATCACCCGTTTTGTTTTCCAGAATTGTTGAGATACAATGTGTTTTGTATTCAACACATTATCCCTATCGGGAGCCTTTCCGTTTTGCTTCATGACATTACGCGAACACGGCACTACTTACAGCACCGTGATATTAAGCCCTTTCTGATCCACCGCAAAGTCGAAAAACCGGGCATGGGAGTTGGGCGGTCGGGTTGTAAGTATGTGCCGGATTGCAACGGCGGCCTCCGGATCACGCGCCACGAACAGAATGAACCCACCGCCGCCGGCGCCCGCCAGACAGCAGCCCTGGGTCCATTTCGCCACGCGCCGAAGCACGCTTTCCACCCGCGCGTTGGTGGCGCCGGCATCAATTTGTTTTTTCAAGGTCCAGTATCGCCCCAAGGCACGCGCAAACCCCTTGACGTCCTGGGCGTCGAGATCAGCTTTCATTTGAAGCGGCAACTCCTTGATCTCCCCGAGCGTCCGCAGGGTCTGCGGATCGCGCGCGAGGTAACCATGCACCACGTTATGCAGAATGTCGCGCGCCATGCGCTTCTGGCCGGTGAAGTAAAGCAACAGCCGCCCATGAAACGGCCCACCGGACGCCATGTTAAATACAATCCACTGAAGCGCCGGGGTTTGATCCACCCCGGGTTGAGTGCGGATCAGCTTGACGCCTGGCATGATCCCGCCAACCTGATCCTGCCAGCCGCCGCCAGTTTTCATCCGCTGTTCGAGCACGCTGGTCAGGGCAATTAGTCGCTCCGACGAAACCGCCTGACCGCGGATGCGCAGGAGACAGGCCAGCACCGCGGCGCCAAGAATGGAGCTTGTACCCAAGCCGGAGCCCTTGGGCACAGCCGAAAAGATGGTAAGATCAATACCCCCGCCCAGCCTCTCCAACCAGCGACGCAATGAAAAGTTACGATCTGCAGGCGCAATCCCGGCAAGCACCAGGGCCGCTTTGGGTAACGCCGCCCAGTCGCGCGGATCGTTGTGATCCAGGGCTTCCGCGGTCGCCCGAATTTCGCGGCGCAGACCGAGGTCAATGCTGGAGAGACGCACGCACATTTCGTGGTTGAGCTTGGCCATAACCTGCACGGGATACTGACCATTCAAGGTAATAGCCGCATTCAACACCGTGCCGCCCCGCTCAATACAGAAGGGCGGCGTATCCGACCAACCGCCGGCAAAATCGAGCCGGACGGGGGTGGTCACCCATACGACTTGGTCATGCAAGATAGCGGCGGGACATGGATGGTCAGGCAAATTGACTGTCCTGTCCATGGAATTGGCAACCTGCTCCAAGACGATCTTGCCGATGGAACGACCGTCGGCAAACCCATGGCGTTTGAAAATGGATCGGGGCAACAGGTGCATTGCGGCAATCCCGCGCGCGATTTCCAGCGCGCGGGCTTTAAAAAGCGGCGCCGGATTGGCCGCGCAGGCCCCCATCGTCTGCCGCATCGCCTCTACCGCGTCGGCCGCCGTGCGAATCTGCTGAACCACGTCGGAGGCCGGGAGGCGATCGTCCGCCATGATCCGTTCCTTGAGTCGCCGCAAGCCGACTTGGCGCTGAATCTCCCGACGGAGCGCGATCAGGCGCTCGTGGTTCACAACCTGTAAAATCTCCGCCATGCTGAGCCGATGTCCTTTGCGCCACGCCGCTGAATGACGGGAAGCGCCGCCTTTCGCCTGGATCCACATCGCATGCCGCAGTACGTCCGGGAGCGCACCGACAACCCAGAGGCTCGCATCCCAGAGGCTTTCCGGTGAGCCGTTCGCCCAGATGGCAGCAGGCGCAATCCCGTAACGTTCTAGCCACTCCTCGATCGGCGCGTTCAGGAACCGACAGCCTTCCTGGTTACGCCGGCCCTTGAAATCATCGTCCACTCCGAATACGATGGCTACCCACCCGCCTGCAGCGCTATGCACAGCATTGCGGCCAGGCTGCGCGCGACCCACCGGTAAACAAACCAGCCCTGTTTCTTTCCGCAGATGGACCGGGATCCCGCTCGCCGGCGGCAGGCCCACAAGCACATTGCTGCCTTCCAGGACAAGGTTTTCATCGCAATGCGCACCCTCAATAAAAACGCCTGGTCCGGTTATTGCCTGAACGGATTCGATAATGGAATTAACGGCAAACACACTTTCGAGGTTAACGCCTTCCGCGGCGAAAGCACCTTCAAAATTCCTGAAATCGTATGTGTGTGCCGTCTTAGTCAATAGCGACATATTAGCCAGCAAATCACGACTGGTTCCGATGTGAAAAAAATCGCAATACGGCAGGATATTGACCGAAAAGCTTACGCCACGCATGACCTGATAGATACGGCACAGGCGGCGCACATGGCGGGGATTCGCCGACCGGTAGGCAAGATTCTTAAGATAACGGGACTGTGAAATGCGCGGGGCCAACGCCATGGTCAGTTCTTCATATAAATCCATGGGTGGACAAACACCGTGGACAAGATCGGTCAGGAGACCCGGGCCAAGGGTAACATTCCCACGGCGCAGCCGCAACCCGGCCAGGGTCAATAGGCGACCGATACTCGGCGGATCCAAGCTTAGAAGACCGGTATCCACCAACACGCGACCCGAGGAATCAACAGCCAAATGCGCCCGAGCGGTTGTGGCATCGGGTTTTTGGAGAAAGTCCCGAACCGGGGCGGTCCGTCCTGCAGCCACATGTCCATCCACGATGTAGACACCATGCCGCGCCCCGCGTTCAAGCGGACCCGGGTAAGCGACACCGATAATTCCCGGCACGGAAAAATTCAGCGCGGTTTCGTCGAGCGTCAGGAGCACATCGCCGACCATAATGACGACGTGGCCCGTATCCGGAGCAGGCAGTTTTTCGGCATTGGCCAGGATGAGATCAAACAGGGCGGCCGGCCATTCACGGCCAATGGTCGTGGGAAGCGGTGTGAAAATTTTACCCTGGGCGGCGTAGGCAGGCACCCGCCGGCTATCGCCGCCCGAGTGGCAGATAAGAATGCGCTGACCTTGGAATAAATCCGCCGGCTGGCGGAACCTCCGGTCCGTCTGAGTCCGGACCAGGCGTTGCGCGAGAAGCGCCAGCGCGTTCAACGTGGCGCCGGCAGAACCGACACGGCGCCCCTGCGGATCGGGCACCACGAGAAACCGGCTGGCGGGATTGAGCAGGCCGGCATCCAACCGCCAGCGGATTTGGGCCTCGTAGCCGCGGGCCTGAGCGGGGTTGGCGGCCGTCAATACGACATAATCAAACGGCCGTGATGATCCGGAAGCATTCATGAGGTATGCGCTTAAGTCGGTTAACCATCAACCGACTGCAAGCCTTGTTTCATCCATGGTTTATCCGTGGCTGACATTATTTTTGCGCCCGGGCAGCTTTCTTTACCTGCTTGAGAATCCAGGGGTATGTCAGACTGACCCCTTTCTGGAGATCGAACTGCGATTTCCAGCCGGTTGAATAGATGCGGTCATTGCTGAAGTTACGGGAATGGACTCCGACGGGACCCGGCACGGTACGGATATTAATTTTTTTCTTGGCAACTTGGGCAACGGCATCCACCAGTTCCTTGACGGTAACATACTGAGGGCAACCGATATTAACGGACTTGTCGATATCGGACTGCATCAGGCGGTATATTCCGTCCACCATATCGTCAATATAGGTGTAAGAGCGGATGGCAGAGCCATCACCCCAGATATCAATCGTGCCGCCGTCCTCGGCCTCTGCGATCTTTCGGCACATGGCCGCAGGCGCTTTTTCACGGCCGCCGCGCCAAGTGCCCTCGGGACCGTAGCAATTCTGAAAACGCGCGATACGGACCTTGATGCCATGCTTGCGGCCATACGCCATGGCCATGCGTTCGGAATACAGCTTCTCCCAACCGTACTCGTTATCCGGATTAGCGGGAATGGCCTGATCCTCGTTCATTTCCGGCTCACCCGGCATCATATCGCGATACACGCACACAGAAGAAGAAAAGAAATAGCGGGGCACTTTGAGAGCGACCGCAGCATGGGTCATGTACACGTTGATTAACATGCTGTTATGCATAATTTCACATTCGGCGGAATGGATGAAGCCCATCCCACCCATGTCGGCTGCCAGCTGATAGACCTCGTCCACCGCGCCACCATCCTTGGTGACCGCCTTGACACAGTTCTTCTCAAGGCGCAGATCTATTTTGAAAAACTCATCCGCCGCCGTGCGCGCGAACTCCGGACGCTTGATATCCACGCCGCGCACCCAGTAACCTTCTTTTTTCAAACGCCGCACCAGATGACTGCCGATAAATCCACCCGCCCCGCAAACTACCGCTGTTTTCATAATATCTCCCTTTATTGATTTTTGCCGGATTTTTAAATAACGCATCGGATCGGCGGCCCGGCTTGAATAATTTCCTCCGTGCTGATATTTCGCTCTACCACCCGACGAAAGGCATGCCGGCTGAATTCAAAGCGCCCAACGGCAATATCCTTTCGTATTTGTTCAATATCCATCAGGCTTACTTATTATCAAATCGAGGGGGCGACTGCAATCGACAAAAAATCGTTAAGTGAACCCCGTGGCACGCGTCTCGACGGAGCCGACAGGCAAAGCCGAAAACCACGGGGCATTGCCTACTCCGCCGGAGCAAAGCCCCTGGCTGCGAATGGCAAGTTAACTCCGTGCCGTCAATTATGCGCACATTGCCTGGTAACAGTTTGATCACATAGTGAAAACAGCGGGCAATATCAAGCAATTTCACGGAATGATGCAACTTCGCGCAGGACAAAGCTAAATTTTACGCCAGACTCTTCGGATTTTCAATAAATCCGGAAAAAATTGACATTGGTGAAGCGGGAATATAGGTTTTGGACAAAGAAACAGGGGCGTAAAAGATGCGAAGAACCCTGCAGCATAAACCATTCACAGATTACGCGTTTATCGGCAAAAAAAAGAAGGTGAATTTTATGGACAAAGGAACGGCGTTATCAGCCCAAAACCATAGCCCGCTTGAATACCACCGGCATGTATTGGAGAAAACGGCACAACGACTGGCATTCAATCCAAAGAACGATGTCAAAACATGGCAAGGGAAACTTCGCCGGAAGCTACGGAAAATTCTTGGCCTGCAAAAGAATTGTTCACAGATAGATGCTGTCTTTGCGCCTGACGCTAATGGCCCGAATTTTATATGTCACAAGGTTTCATGGCAGTCTGAACCGTATGCCGATGTTCCGGGATATTTATTGACGCCGAAGAAAGGAAACCCTCCCTTCCCTGTAATGATCTGTCTTCAAGGACATATGAAAGAAGGGATGAAGGTCTCCCTGCGGCAAACAGCTGAAGGCGGACGTAATTTTGCGGTACAAGCCGTGGAGAACGGCTGGGCAGCGCTGGCCATGGAGCAGCGCTGTTTCGGAGAACGTCCCGGCGACTGCACCCGGGAAGCCCTGCACGCGCTGATGCTTGGCAAAACGCTCGCCGGGGAACGAGTTTTTGACGTGCTCCGCGCAATTGATTTCATCCGGACGCGACCGGATCTGGACGCCGGGCGGATCGGCTGTATGGGCAATTCAGCCGGAGGAACCGCCTCTTTTTATGCCGCGTGCGTTGACGAACGGATCAGCCTGGCCGTTGTCTCCTGTTCTTTTTGTTCGTATGCCCAGTCATGGATGAAATATCCGCACTGCGCCTGCGGATATCTTCCCGGCATCCTTAACTATGCCGAGATGGGCGATCTCGGCGGCCTGATCGCGCCACGGCGCCTTATCATTGTAGCCGGCAAAGAAGATTCCATCGCGGATATTTCCGGCGTCCAAGCCGCTTTTAATCGCACAAGGGAAGTGTTCAAGGCCATGGGGTGCGAACAGAACGCGTTGTTGCTCATTGGCGACGGCGGCCATCGGTTCTACCCCGAACTGGCCTGGCCTGAGATAGTGAAAGCGAATAATATCTTATGACGCCAGGAAAACTTTTGCCTCGTCCGGGCCGATTGTCATGGCGGATCGGCCGGCAAACATTTCCCCTGTGGCCAGGTCCCGCTCCACGGGAAGCTCTGTCCGCTCTTCCGTCGCTCCGAAATTAGCCAGCACAATATAGTCGCGCTCGTCAAACGCGCGCACGCGCACACAACGGAGACTGGGAGAACCGGTCTCCACGGCAGCGGCGCGATTTGTCTTTGCCCAGCGGTGCGTGGCGTCCGCATTTACAGAGGAAGCCACCGCCCAACCGACGTCAAAAATCACGCTGTTTGCGTCAAACACTGTCAGGCCGCGTTTTATAAACCAGGCAATTTTCTCCACATACAGCGACGGATACTGCCCTGCCCAGCGCTTTGCCGCCCGGGCCACTGAAAATGTTTCTGCCCCATATAATCCCAACACACCGACCTTGCCGTCAATGTTCACCCAGCGGCTATCCAGGCACAGCACCTCTTCCGCCGGGGCAGGCGTCTTTAATGTTACGCGGCCAAGCTCGGTCGTCAGTATCCGTTCAAACCGGTTATAGAGATCGTTCGGCAGATTCAAGTGCATTCCCTGCGCCTCCTGGCAGTAGATACGTAATTGCCCGGCCTGAACATGTTCCAGGCCAACAACGGTGTGGCCGTCCGGCAAAGCGGCGAAAGCAATCCTGTGCGCCGCCAAATCCTTCCCGCGCCATCCCTCCTTTATCATGACGTCCGCGCCTTCAACTATCGTCCCGCAGGTGACAAAACCGCCGTCAAAACAGGCCGTGCGCTCACGGTCAAGCCGCCGGCTCGGTTGCCCTTCCCTTGTAAAGCATACCTTCCCGCCCAGGTTTTGCGCCCACTCGGCCAAATGCCCGTCATCCGGCGGCTGGCACATTCCCTGTGCATAAGCAGACGCTCTCCAGGAGAACGACGCCAATCGCGTCGCGCAGCGGTGCAGAACGGCGCCGTGCTCCGGCTCGTGCCATCCGCCCGCCACGGAACTTTCAAAATCATTGTCCGGGGACGCCGGCATACACGCGACCGGCGCATAATTCAACGCCATCGCCAGCACATCGGCGCGATCCGACTCCAGGCGGGTGTAGTAGTAATGATTCTCCCGGGCTATTTCTTCCAAACGTTTCCCATAGAAACTGCCGTCGCCGCTATACGCCTGTTCTTCGGCCATCAGACGCAACAGCGCATCAACCATGGCCGGGGCGTGCGCATCGCCCAGATGATCCGCCGCGTAAAAAAGCGCCGGAAGCAGATAGTCCTGACAATATGCGTAGCGGATGCGGCTGTCGCCCCCAATGCGCGCCAACCGGCCGTTGCCAAAAAGCATGCGCCGGAACACCTGCCAGAGATCACGCTGATGATGGTCAAGTTCCTCCGGCCGCGGCAGGCCTTGCGTCTTCAGGTCAAAATGCAGCATCGCGGCATTTGAAACACAGATGACCATGTAACCGACATTCAGATACTGGTGATGGTCCAGCGCGTAGTGCGGAAAGAAATTCGCTCCCACGAACCGAGGCTGTGATGCCGCGTCATCAGGAACACTCACTGAATTGACAAGAAACGTGCGCCCCATGTCGCACCAGGCGGAGGCCTCCGGCTCGTCGGGGTACATTTTTGCCGTTCGCCAGAGGATTGCGCCGTTCCAGAGATTAGATTCCGGGAAATTTTTCCATTCCCTGGCCCACGGGCCGGCGCGTACGCCCTTGAGAACAACGCCTTTGGAATTAATTAATTCGTAGTCATAAGCCAGCCAATGCGCCTCGCTTGTCAGCACGCGCCGGAGCGCCGCCTTATCCTCGCCGGTCATATGCGGCATTAACAGGTACACCCCGTGCATCATCCGTTCTATGCCGAGTGAACTGATCCAGGTATGCCCCCAACGGGTGTTGTCCATGCATTGCAAATCACCGCTGACATGGCTGGCAAGACTGAACCGCAAAGCCGCCAGCGCGCGCTCCAGGGCGCGCGGATGGCCGTTGACCCCAAGCGTTGCCATCGCCCCGATGTACTTCTGGTTCGTCTGCACGCCCCAGCTGTTGTATCCTGTCCCGTAACAGCCAAGACCATCGTGCCCCGGCATGGGATACCAATACTTTTCAGACGCCTCCGCCCACTCTTTCAATAATTTCAATACCAACGCTTTGTTAATTGAGTTCATAGTTCATTGCAAAAGTTTTTCGCTTAATTCTTGCAAATTTTACCGAAGTGTCAATTTTTATGTGAGACAATTTCAAAAGTCAGTGCGCCAACCTGTCTCCGCCGGAGCGGCTTCGCGCAGGCAGGCGCGCTGTCTCGGCCAATTTCCGCCGATGTAAAATATTCAACGGATGTATTGACAAATGACAAAGAAACGAGGAAATTAATCAGGAATAATCTGTCTGAGTACGTGTCCTGGCCGAGATTGGGCCCTTCTTCGCCAAGGCTACGCAGGGCAGGCAGGCGGACAGGCTAGCGTAAGTGTTAGAAAAAAAGCGAGGGAAAGAACATGAAATGGATGATAAGAAAATGGTTTTTTATAATGTGCGCGTTGGTTTTTGCCATGGTCGCCGGACAGGGGCTGGCCGAAAATCTTCAGGATCCCGAGCTTATTGCTTGCTACACCTTTGACAACATTACCAATTGCAGCGTGCCGGACATTTCATCCAATCAGTGCCACTTGTTTTCCGACGAAATCACCGTGGTGGCCGGAAGGGCCCGGGATAAACGAGCCGTTCATATTGAACACGCTCCATACTACATAAATCCCGAACACAACTTTAATATGAGCACCAATGGTTTTTCGTTTGAATGCTGGATTAAACGCTATGATAACGGGCAGCGATTCGGCATGATCGCCAATGTGGGCAGCGGTTATTATAGCGGTTGGCGAGTGGTATCCATATCACCCAACGGCCCTTTTCAATTCCAGATTGGTCAACCGAAAGGAGCCTTTAGCGTACCTTCCAAAAGCTGTCCTGATGGTTCCTGGCATCACCTGGCGGCTACTTACGACGGTAAATACTGCGCCACGTTCCTGGACGGCGCCCTGTCCACGCAAAAACTTTTTACCGGCACCGTATGTTTTGCGGAGTCGACCATGATCATAGGCAAAGCGGCATGGGGAGTCGGGCAAGCCTGCTTTGATTTGGACGAACTGGCCATTTATCGCCGGGCGCTGTCGCCCGATGAGATTGCCCTGCATTATAAGTCGGGCGTAAATTCCAACACGCTTTCGGCCGCGGAGGCGGATAATATGTTCGCCGTCGGCATTCCGCAGGATTCGTACGGTTATTTTCCTTCGCCCAGCCTCATTCCCCTGGCCATCAATGCCACCAATAGCGCGGGCCCGTATGACGCCCGGATCAGCGTTATGGATTTATCCGATAACATATTATTTGACAACCGCCTCATTCTCCAGGACAGTTCCAACGGAATTATCAGCAGTTCAACCGAAATATCATGCCCGGCGCAATGCGGGATTTATTGGATTCAGGTGCTGATATCCCAGCGTTCCGGCCGGCTGATAAAGGCGATTGAGATTCCCTTTGCGTCAATTGTCAAATTGCCGCCGATCGCCGGCGTGTCTTCCAATTCGCCGTTGGGATTCCAGACGTTTACATCCATGCCGGAAGCGCGGTTTTATGGCAACAAATGGGACCGATTATGGATGGGGGTCGCGGAATGGCCGAACATTGAACGTGAAAAAGGCAAGTATGACTGGACGAAGATTGACCAGGTGGTCAATGAAAACAAGGCCCATGGCACGGAAATATTATACACCATTCACGGATTGCCGCGCTGGGCTGTCGCCCAGTCCAACCTCTACAAATGGAAAGCATGGTCCAGTATTATATTGCCCGAGGACATTAATGATTACTGCAACTTTGTGCGCGCGCTTGTCGCCCGTTATAAAGACTCAGTGCATTACTGGGAAATACTGAACGAACCCAACGGCTGCGACCCGGATGATTATGTTAAATTACTGAAAAATTCATACCAGACCATCAAAGCCGTGGATCCGTCCGCCCAGGTGGTCGGCATTGACGGGTGTCCCGGGTTTGTCGAATGGACGGAAAAAGTGTTGAAAGCCGGGGGTGGTCCCTATTTTGACATCCTCAGTTTTCATAATTACAACTACAACGATCCCAACCTGTGGGCGAAGAAACAACTGATCGAGAAATTAAATGCATTGTCCATCAAATACCTGAGCAATTCCGTGCCGTTATGGAATACGGAATCGGCGTTTCATATGCCCTTCAGGGTCAATCGGCGGCCCATGACCGAGGAGTATTTCCGTTCGGTATATGGTTCCCATATGCCGGGGGGAAAGGATTGGTATGCTGTTTGTGCCGTAGCCATGGCGCCCGAGCATCGGTCGGCATGTTGGGAGGTTCAGGCGACACTTCTGGAATTGGCGGCCGGCATGCAAAAACGATTCGTCCATGCCGGGATGGGGCTTAGCAAGGCGCGCGTTACCGAAAAAGGCGTGGCGCTGGCCGCGCTTTCTACCATCCTGAACGACCAGTATCGTTCAACCCGCCGGCTGGATGTCGGCAGCGACCTGGCGAACGGGGTTTGCATTGAACATGGCAGCAACACCTTAACCGGAGCCATTTGGTCAATGACCACCAACGCCACGCTGGTCTATCTGGATGTGAAGCAGACGAACACCTTTTATGGAATGGATTACCTGGGAAATCGCATCGCGTATGATCAGCCCCATAACGGGATTTTAAAAATATCCGTTTCCCAGGAACCACGCTATATTGCCAATCTGCCTCCCGGCACGAAGGGGATACGCCTGATCGATTCCAGTGCGGCCGGCTGCATTCTCGAACCGACCTTTTCACGGGTATATTCCGGATCCATCACGGTCACCAATCCGTTTAATGCCAGGCTGGAGGGGTGCATCACAACCCACCAGCCGGCCTCATGGCATTGCGCCTTAAACCCGGATATCCAGTTGGAGGCCAACCGGGCGATGCGGATCCCCTTTGAGTTGTCATGTCCGAGCAACACTCCCCAAGGTGACTATCCGTGCGCCTTTCTGTTGGAAACAAATCATACGAATGTATGTGAGTATGATTTCATGGTGCAGGTCAAAGATACATACCCGATCTTCCATAAGGACGCCTCGGGCAAGTACTCCCCGTCTAGCGGCCATGAGCATGACGCCGGTTACCGGGCGAACACCCTGGAGCAGGTTGTGGTCGGAAAGCCCAATCTAATGTTTCCCGAGGAATTCCCCCATTGGTCAGGGACCAATGACCTTTCCTATTCGGTCGTCCCGTCCTGGACGGATGACGGCCTGATGTTGGCCATCCATGTTACCGACGATATTATCTGCGCCCCGAGTCCCGAAAATATGCAATCGGCCTATAAGTATGATTGTGTCGAGATATTCCTGTCATGCGATAATATGAGTAATATGATTGACCAAAATTCAATATTAACCCGGAACGATACATATCTTCAATATTTTGTCATGCCCCCCGCATCCTCGGTTGACACAAATTGTGTCTTCATCTTAACAAACGGAAAGTTAAAAGCCCTGGCTGAGATGCGGGTTACCGGGCATCGCACCGCCGGCGGTTATGATATTCAAGCGCATCTCTCCTCGCAGATGTTTACCAATAACGCGTTGCTCCGATTGAACGTGGCGGTTGATGATATGGACCAGTTAAACGTGAAACGGAAGACCCAAATGTTTTTGTTCGGGAAAAGTGACGATACATGGTGCAATCCCCGGGCTTGGGGCAGATTCGTATTAAAACCTTAGTACGCTTCGCGGCGGCGAGCTGCCGCGACACTGCCGCGGGGACTTCCCTTTAACGGCTCAACGGTTGTGATGCCGGCCTTGAATGCGGCGTGCCTGAAATATGGTTCAGCCAATTCCAGCCCGATCCGCATTCTTTTCGGAAGCGATAAAAAAGATGACAAACGGGATAATAAATATATAATAATTCTCTTGCGAAATTGTAGGCGTATCACATTTTTGTACGGCTATAAATGACAAATGATATTGATATGGCGGATTAGTCTGGCGGCGCTTGTGTTGCTGGCGGCGGCCGGGACGCAGGCGGCCGGGCCCTGGTACGTGGCCACGAACGGCGTGGATAGCAACGCCGGAACGAGCTGGGATGTTCCGTATTTAACGATCAGCAACGCGCTGACCAATGCGTCAATACGGGAACCAACCAAGGTTGGATGATCGACGCGGTTGATCTTGAGGGCAGGAAGCGCCTCCGCTATGGGACGGTGGACATTGGCGCCTATGAGCGGATTTACAACGGATCTATTTACACTGTGCACTAATCCGTCAGTTGACGGATTGATCCTGCCTGCCCTGCAGCAGGGTCCTGCTTCACTTCACCGGTTATTTTGTGATTTTGGGACCGGCATGTTCAGATACGGCTCAGGCGGCTCGGCAATCCAGCGGCAGGCCGGCGGCACGCGCAAATTGGCGTTGGACGCCGTCAAATGTTTGACAAGAACGGGCAGCATGACGGCGCAGAGCACGGTCGCGACAATAATAATCACGAGCCATTTTTTTACGGGCGCTTCAAGGGGTTTTAAAGAGGGAACGCTGAATTGTCTTATCTCCGGCAATTTAATTCTATGGATTCTTTTTTTTACAACATCAAGCAGGGCGGCAAAACTGACATTCAGGGACCGGCGCGTTTTTTGAGAAAAGACTTCTTTTTTGTCCGGCCATTCCCGCTCGGCCGGAGAGGGTTCCACCGAACCTTCCAGCGCGCTGAACTGGCCCAGGAGCGGCGCGGGGTCAAGCTGGACGCATTGGGCGTAGAGCTTGATAAACCCCTTTGCATAAATCGGCGCGATCAGTTTATGAAACTCATTATTTTCAATGGCCTCAACATACTGCG
>Ga0247841_10001635_pt1 | contig 48787 bp, 38 predicted proteins | sample LaCruzMarch2015__2_FD_192410 | JGI IMG/M metagenome (GOLD analysis project Ga0247841, IMG submission 192410) | Freshwater microbial communities from meromictic Lake La Cruz, Castile-La Mancha, Spain - LaCruzMarch2015_18m | ecosystem: Environmental > Aquatic > Freshwater > Lake | place: Spain... | reverse complement strand
CTTCGAATCATTGGTTTTCTACTTTTCGCCTCTTTTTTTTCATTAAAAGGCCAAAATGTTGATTTTGAATATATTGACAAGGTATATGTTCCTTCTATTAAATCCGTCACTTTCCATCCTCAGGGCATGGGTATCGCAGCCCCCGTTTCTGATGTTGAAGGTAACATTCCTCTTTTTCTAACCTTTGACGAACTCACCAATGATGTAAAGCGATTTTCTTACAAACTCATCCACTGTGACTTTGATTGGCGTCCGTCAGAGTTAATGGAAATGGAATATATTAATGGGTATCCAGAAGACAATATTCAACAATACTCCTTTTCTTCTAAAACTACTTTACCTTACGTTCACTATGAATTAACGCTGCCTAACAGAGGTACAAGATGGACAAAATCGGGTAATTATTTACTAATTGTTTACGAGGATGAAACCGAAAAATTTCCTGTTATCACCAAAAGATTCGTTGTAGTAAATAATTTAGTTCAGATAGAACCCAGGTTGGTTATTCCTGCAAATGCCTCCCTTTACAGAACGCATCAGGAGTTAGATTTTGTGGTAAATCACCCTAAATTATTGATTCGTCAACCCGCCCAGGAGATAAAGGCATCTGTTGTGCAAAACGGACAATGGAAAAATGCTATTACAGGTATTTCACCTTTCAGTTTCAGAAATCAGCAAATTATTTTTGATTACCAGGGAAAGATAGTTTTTCCGGGAGGTAAAGAGTTCAGGCCGCTCGACTTACGTACTTTGTGGCAAAGAACAGGCCAAATGGCAGATTTAATAAGAACCAGAACGTCCACTGAAGTAATACTTTTTAAAGATAAGTTAAGAGGAGAAGAACCCTATTTCCAAAACAGGGATATTAATGGACGTTTTTTTATTGAAACACAGGATCAGAATAATCAGCTCGCTGCAGATTATGCACAGGTGGTTTTCAATCTATACACTGTTGAACCAATCTACGATAAAGATGTTTTTTTATTAGGTTCCTTCAATGACTGGTCTCCCTCACCCGAATATAGAATGATTTTTAGCCCAGAGGAAAAAGGGTACATCCTGAAAAAACCAATGAAACAAGGTTTTTATGATTACGCATTTGCTACCCGGGCTAAAAAAGAGGAAAAGTTAGATTTTATGGAAACGGAAGGTAGTTGGTATGAAACTGAAAATGAGTATCAGATATTCATTTATTACAGACCCTTTGGAGCAAGGTACGATGAAGTTATCGGCTATCAGGTCTTTAATTCAAGGCGGTAGGCTATCTGTTTTTCTCTGTTTATCCATAAAATAATCCTTTTCATATAATATTTAAAGCTACCTACCGATGGTTTATCTAAGTTTGCAGCTAAATATAAATTACACACGAAATGTTGTTTCTACGTTTTTCATTTATTCTTTTGCTTTTTGGCAGCCTTACTATGGTAAAGGCGCAAAATCGGTGGTCCTTACAAAAATGTGTAACCTACGCTACTGAAAATAGTTTAGCCATTAAGCAGTCCATAGCCCAAATTCGCAATGCCGAATTGACGCTCAAACAAAATCAATTATCAAGATTGCCCAATTTAAATGCTGGAGTGAGCGGTGGTTATCAATTTGGTAGAACCATTGACCCTACCACGAACAGCTTTGCTTTGGAGGGTATTGGTTTTAACAGTTATTCCTTAAGTACGGGTATTCAGGTGTTTGGTGGTGGTATCATCAAACATAATATACTGCGAAGCAAGTATGAGCTGGAAGCAGGAAAATTAGAAGCTGAAGCTACAGAAAATAACCTGGGTTTACAGGTTGCTGCTGCCTACCTGAATGTGCTATTAGCCGATGAACAATTGGTCATTGCTAAAACGAGATTATTGCAATCTCAAAATCAACTTAATCAAATCAATCGTTTTATCGAGGTGGGTGCGAGACCAATCAATGAGCGATATGATTTTGAAGCTGCTTTAGCCATAGATCAGCAAGCGCTTATAGAAGCAGAAAATTTTCTTATCCGATCTAATTTAATTTTGAGGCAATTTTTACTTATTCCTGATGGAACGCCATTTGACATTGAAAAACCTGAAATTAAAGTTCCAGAAGACGCAGATGTTGACGGTATTTCAGCTAATGAATTGTTCGTTGGAGCTGTTGATATTTTACCCCAGGTTAAAGCGGCGGAAAAACGTTTACAAGCGGCGAATATTGGTATTTTACAGGCGAAAGCTAATTTGTTACCTACCCTTTCCCTTTTTGCCAGTCTTCGATCCAATTTTTCTAACCAGGCAAGAACAATTACAGGATTTGATGTTACTAAAGTTAAACAAAATGTGTTTATTAACAATATACCCGTCGCGTTGGAAATAGAACAAAATGTGCCCACTTTTGCCAAAAAAGCATATTTCGATCAAGTAAGTGAAAATTTTGGCCAAAGTCTTGGATTACAACTTAATATTCCCATTTATAACAACCGTCAGGTGAAAATAAATATTGAACGGGCGAAACTGGGTGTCATTTCTAATGAGGTTGCCAAAGAGCAGGCCCGCCAACAGTTACGCACTGAAATAGAGCAGACCCTCACAGCGGTAAGAGCATCCCAAAGAACTTTACAAGCAGCTAATTTGTCATTAAAGGCGGCTACGGCTGCATTTGAAAATGCACAAAAAAGATATGAACTTGGCGCCATCAATTCTTTAGAATTAAACACGGCAAGAACAAACATGGAAAGAGCCAAATCAGATAGAATCCGTTCCAGATTTCAACATTTATTTAACCTAAAACAAGTAGATTTTTATCAGGGAAGACCTATTACCCTTGATTAATTAACTGCAAAAGAAAAACTTACCCATCATGATTAATAAGAAAAGAAAAAACCTTTGGATTTACATCGCTGGCGTGGCGGTTATTGCTTTGGTTGCCGTTGCCTATTTTAAAGGAAAAAACAGAAAGGAAGGTGATAAAGTAGCTTTGGAAGAGTCTCAAATGAGAACTATTGAGGAAAGAGTTTCGGCGAGTGGTCGAATATTCCCTATTGTTGAGGTGAAAATAAGTTCCGACGTTTCAGGTGAAGTCGTTGAACTTTACGTACAAGAGGGTGATTCCGTTGTTCAGGGACAAGTGCTCGCTAAAATCAATCCGGATGCTTATGTGTCTCAGGTTGAACGTGGTGTTGCCTTTGTTAATAGTTCAAAAGCTCAGGCTGCCAATAGTCGTTCTCAAATTGAAAATATCAAAGCACAGAAAGAGCAAATTATCGCACAATTAGATAATGCGCGTGAAATACATAAAAGAAATGAAAAACTCTTCAAAGACGGCGTTATTTCCAATGCAGATTTTCAAGCCTCACAGTCTAATCTAAAATCTTTGGAAGCTAATTTACGTGCCTCAGATGCTGGTATCAGATCCTCTCAAGATGCTGCAAGAGGTGCTGACTATTCAGTGGCTAGTGCAGAAGCAAGTTTAAAGGAATTAAGAACCAGCCTAAACAGAACGACTATTCTTGCACCTGAAAGTGGCATTATTTCTTTATTGAATATTGAAAAGGGGGAAAGAGTTGTAGGTACTATTCAAATGACAGGTACTGAAATCATGCGCATTGCTAACCTGAATGCCATGGAGGTAAGGGTCGATGTAAGTGAAAATGATATCCCCAGAGTAAAATTAAACGACGAAGTTTCTGTAGAAGTCGATGCCTACCTGGGTAGAAAATTTGTAGGTCGTGTAAGTCAAATTGCGAATTCATCTAAAAATTCAGCTTCTATGGGCGGTGCAGCATTGGCAACCGATCAGGTAACGAATTTTGAGGTAAGAATCAAAATTGACCCACAGTCTTATGCCGATTTAGTTACTTCACAGCGAAAATATCCTTTCCGTCCTGGTATGTCTGCGGCCGTTGAAATTAAAACAACCATCAAAGAAAATATCCTTACTGTCCCTATTCAATCAGTGACTACCCGCGAAAAAGAAGGTCTGCCTAAAAAGGAAGCGAAATCAGAGTCTGATGGTGGAGCGTCTAACAAAAAAATAGATGAACTACGTGAAGTCGTATTTGTCTATGAAAAAGGAGATACCATTCAAATGATAGAGGTTAAAACGGGCATTCAAGATGACTCCTATATAGAGATTCTTACTGGTCTAAAGAAAGGCGCTAAAGTGGTGTCAGCACCTTACTCACTGATATTTAAGAAGTTAAAGCAAGGAGATAAAGTTATTGTTGTAAAAGAAGAAGAGCTCTTTACAGTTGAAAAATAACCCCCTTAATGTAGTTTGACACCTATGCTAAAGTCAAACTCTCTCGTAATTTTTGTAAAAAATGCCAGGCGCGGTCATGTCAAAACCCGCCTGGCATCTTCTTTAGGGGAAGACAAAGCTTTGGCTATTTATCTGGCATTGTGTGAACGGGTACGAAATGTTTGTCTTGGCTTTTCTGGAAAATGTTATGTCTATTACAGCGAAAACATTCCCTCAGAACCAGATCTATGGGAGGATGATTTTTTTATAAAAAGAAAGCAACATTCTGTTGCCGATTTAGGCCTTAGAATGAAAGCTGCATTCAATGAGCTCTTACCAGTTCACTCTTCCGTCAGATTAATTGGAACCGATATTCCTCATTTGTCCACCGATTTACTAGAGGAATCTATTCTCTATTTGAAAAATACTGACGTGATATTGGGCCCTTCCGATGACGGTGGCTATTATTTAATTGGTATGAAAAAACCCAATGAATATTTATTCCAAAATATGACCTGGAGTATCGATACCGTTTTGAGTGAAACTATTCAACGCATAAGTATGAATAACAAGACCTATCATCTACTCAAAACACTTCCAGATATAGATACAGCAGATGATTGGGAAAAGCACGGTTGGTTTTAAATACCTTATGCTTTATTTTCTTTTTCTTTGGTCAGCAAGACTCTTCCTACTTTTCTCGTTCTATCGAAGTTATTATCAATAATTTCTTGCCAGTATCCCTCCAGATTTTTTGTCCAAATATCCCCTTTAAACCGAAGTTGGTATTTTCTGAAGAACGAATTTTCTGAAGTTTCAGGTGATTTGATAATAGCTGTTTCCTCAATAATAAAGGAAAGATCCTGAAAAAGATAACCACTAATATCCATTTCCACTTTTCTTTTATCCGGGGTTACCAGATAACTTCTTCCTGTTATTTTTCGTCCATTGATACGAAGAAAAATTTCAAAAGGATAACCAAATTCATTTTGAATACCATAAGTATATTTCCCTTTCCAGGAGCCCTCTAAAAAAGCTTGCCCGTGAATATTTCCATGTAGAAATAAAAAAGAGACTAAAAGAAAAGTAAAATTATACTTACTAAAATAGTTCATAATGAGATATCGGTAATTTTTTTTTCACAATTAAAACACAAAGCAACAAAATACTGTTTTTAACCTACATTTGCTATTAGAATTTTATCACAAAAAAATAAAAACAATGTACCCAGCAGAATTAGTTCGTCCCATGTCAGAGGAATTAACCCGCAATGGCTTTATAGGTTTAACAACACCTGAACAGGTTACCGAGTTACTTGAAAAAAACGAAGGTACGGTATTGCTCGTTGTAAATTCAGTTTGTGGCTGTGCTGCAGCTAACGCCAGACCAGGAGCAAGAATGGCCGCTCAGAACGCTAAAAAACCAGATACCCTTGCGACGGTTTTTGCCGGTGTTGACGGTGATGCTGTTTCAACAGCGAGGGAATTTTTACTTCCCTACCCTGCTTCTTCTCCGTCTATTGCTTTATTCAAAGATGGTAAATTGGTACATTTTTTAGAAAGGCACCACATTGAAGGCAGGTCAGCAAATATTATTGCTGACAATTTAAAAATGGCTTTCGATCATTTTTGTTAATATAATGGGAAGATTAAGGAGCTAAACGCTCCTTAATCCACTCGTTATTGTCTTTGCGATACACTATTCTATCGTGTAATCTACTTCGTCGGCCTTGCCAAAATTCTATTTTATCAGGCACAATAACATATCCTCCCCAGGCAATGGGTCTTGGAACCTCAGTACCTTCCGGGTATTTTTCCTTTAACTCATCAAATTTTTCCTCCAGAAATTTCCTGTTGGGTACTTTTCTTGATTGAGGAGAAGCTATCGCACCTAACTGGCTCATATAAGGTCGCTGGGAAAAATAGTTATCATTTGAAGCTTCGGTCAATTTTTCGACTTTCCCCTCTATTCTGACCTGCCTCTGCAATGGAAGCCAATTAAAAACAACCGAAACAAAAGGATTTTCAGCCATATCTGATCCTTTAGCACTTTCGTAATTGGTGAAAAATTCAAATCCGTCAACGGATAATCCTTTTAATAGTACAACCCTTGCGGCTGGCCTTCCTGAAGGTTGGACGGTGGCCAGAACCATAGCATTGGGTTCTGGAACCATTGCAAGTAAGGTTTCCTCGAACCAAATTGAAAACTGCTTTATGGGATGATCATCTGTACCTGATTCGTCGAGCGTATGTGACGTATAATCTTCTCTTAGCTCAGCCAATTTCGATGAAATTTCCTTCATTTTTACTTTTTTTGCTGACTTCCAAAAACTTTTTTCAATAGATCAGAGGTTCTGGCAGACACATCGGTGCGAATCTTTTTTTCTTTCACCTGAATAAGAGCAAACATACCGTCGATAGATTTTTCGGTTACGTATTTATCTAGTTCAGGATTAACTTTTTGAATTAGAGGTATCTTATTGTAGGCAGTAACGGCATCTCTCCAATAGGTTCTTGCATTTACTACATCGAGCGCTTTAGCGATTACAGGTAAAAATTTAGCCGTCAACGAAGTATCTGTTTTAGACTCAAGAAACCTGGTTGCGGCGTCTTCATTGCCCTTTAACAACCCAATGGCATCTTGAAAAGAGAGCTCTTTAATTGCTTGTAAAAAAATAGGCCCAGCCTCTTTAGCGGCTAACTCAGCTGCTCTATTGAGACGCAGAACCAGTTCAGCTTCCACTTTATTAAAACCAGGGATATTTTTAAGTTTATCTGTTACTTTTTTAGCTTCTTCAGGCAGTAAAATTTTATATATACTTGCATTATAACCATCGGTTGCCGATAAATTTTTAACAGCCTCGCCAACACCAAGTTCAAGCGCTTCCTTTAAGGCATTACCTACTTCCTGATTTGTCAAAGGGACACCCGTTGTTTTACCAAGTCCAGATTTAGCCTTCTCCAGAATGCTCTTAAGGTTTTGACCCTCAACATTCGTAGTTACCGCGATGAAAAAAATAATTGAATAAAAAAAATGACTGATTTTCATGGTTTATTTGTTTAATATTAATAACGTAAATAAGTAGAAAAATGGTTTACTTTGGCAAATAAATTTTAACCTAAACACTATTTAGTCATGTCAAAAGGGGCGAATTGGATACCGATTCTTGTTTTAATTACCTCTTTATTTGTGAATGTTATGGAAGCACAAAAACTAAGACCCAGGGAATACGGCATACCCTTTGGCATTTTACCTACCGGGCCTAAAAATGCTATTCAAGATGTTTCCGGGGTTTTAGTAGGCCATGTAACATTTGACAATGGTCAGCAAATTCATACGGGCGTAACCTCCATACTACCCCATGGAGGCAATATTTTTCAAGATAAAGTACCTGCAGCCATTTATATCGCCAATGGATTTGGAAAATTAGCTGGATATTCACAGGTTAAAGAACTGGGGAATATTGAATCTCCCATTTTATTAACCAATACATTACAGGTATCAACGGGCATTGAAGCTATCATAACCCATACTATCCAACAAGCTGGCAATGAAAATATTGGTTCAGTCAATGTGGTTGTCGGAGAAACGAATGATGGCACTTTAAATGATATTCGGGGAAGACATTTACAAATTTCGCATTTCCTGGAAGCCATAAACAAAGCCGATGATAAAACCATTCTGGAGGGAAACGTTGGTGCGGGAACGGGGACGGTTTGTTTCGGTTACAAAGGCGGGATAGGTACAGCATCCCGACAGCTGCCCTCTTCCTTAGGCGGATATACTGTGGGGGTTCTTTCTCAAACCAATTTTGGTGGTGTCCTCACTATTTCTGGAGTTCCCATTGGACAGGAACTGGGCAAATATTATTTGCAAGATGCCTTAGCAAAAAGTGATGGCTCTTGCATGATTGTCGTTGCAACAGATGCCCCAATAGATTCAAGAAACCTGGAAAGATTAGCAAAAAGGGCTATTTTCGGACTAGCAAGAACGGGTGGAATAGCCTCCAATGGTTCCGGCGATTATGTTATCGCCTTTTCAACAGGTAAAGGTGAATTATTGGAAAATGAAGCAATGAGTCCCCTGTTTTTAGCTGTGATTGAGGCTACAGAAGAATCTATTATTAATTCATTATTTGCTGGAAAAACCATGTCTAGAGGAAATAAAGTGATTCCAGAGCTTCCCATTGAGGAGGTCCTACCAATCATGAAAAAATATCAGCGGCTGAACCCATCGAAAAAATAAATATGGAGAAAGACGCACAACTTGGTATCATTATCCTTGCAGCAGGTAAAGCTAGCAGAATGGGCGAACCAAAGGCGCTGTTAACCTATCAAGGCAATTCTTTTCTTTTAAATACTTATAACTTAGCTCAAAGCGTTCATCCTAAAGGTATTGTAACTGTTTTAGGTCATTATTTTGATCAAATGTCGACTCACTGTAACACCCATAAAATTCCCTTTGTCTTAAATGAAGCTTATGAAAATGGCATGAGTTCCAGCATTCAATGTGGATTAACCTACCTATTATCTCATTTTCCACAGGTAAACATGGTTCTAATATTACTTGCAGATCAGCCTAAAATAAACACAGAACATATTTCTGCCCTACTCCACAAAATAACATCTTCTAATTATTTAATGGTATGCACCGCTTATAGTTCCACTTATGGCGTACCCGCAGTGTTTAAGAAAGAGTATTTCTCTGAATTATTGGAGCTAAAAGGAGAAAAGGGGGCGAAAAACCTAATAGAAAAAGGAGTCCTTAACCATGAAAATACCGTTTTATGTGAAGACGGCAGGATAGACGTTGACACCCCCGAGGATTACAAAAATTTACATATTGAAAAAGAAATTTTAAAATAAATTATTGCCATGCCATTGCCAAAATGTACTCTTTTTTTAGTTTTTTATACGGTCCTCACTTCGAATCCTTTAGATTGTCAAAACAAACTTTTTGACGATTTTTGGAAAGTAGCCGACACGCTGAATGAAACCAGGCTGACCACGCTCGCGGCTACCTCCGCCATTACTTATATAGGAGCTACGTTAGCATTCAATGAATTGTGGTATAAGGATTATCCAAGAGTGAAATTTCACCTGAAAGACGATTGGATACTTTGGGAACAAGTCGATAAATATGGACACGCATTTTCCGCTTATCAGTCTGCAAAAATGGGATATAATGCGTTTGAATGGACAGGTATCTCTGATAAAAAAGCTGTTTTTATTGGAACGGGAATTAGCGTTGCCTTGATGAACACCCTGGAATTAATGGATGGATTTTCAGAAGGATGGGGATTTTCACTATACGATGCAGGGTTTAATACCTTCGGTACTTCGCTGTTTACCACCCAGCAATTGGTCTGGAAAGAGCAGAGAATAGCCTTAAAATGGTCCTCGACCCGTCCCAAATACGCTACCACTCCCATAGCCACCAATGATCCTGCCTTTTTTGGCTCACAGCAATATGCGGCAGAGGGCCATTACGGACGATACTTTTGGGAATATGCCTTTAAGGATTATAATGCGATGACTATTTGGGCCAGTATTTCTCCCGCTTCCTTCTTTATGGACAGAGAAAAAAAGAACATACTTCGCAGTATGTGTCTATCTTTTGGTTTTGGAGGAGAAAATATATATGGTGCCGCTTACAATAATTACCATGATAAACAAGGACGAATAACTTCCATTGGATTGCCTAGATACAAGCAGTTTTATCTGTCGATAGATATAAATACAGAAATGATAACGTCGAAAAGTAAGTTATTAAGAACCTTGTTCAAGGCTATAAATTTCATAAAAATACCCGCACCAGCCATCGAATTAAACACCTTGGGAGAATTTAAATTTCATCCTGTACGGTGGTAAAAATCTACAGATTATTTCCCTTTAAACGGTGTACTTTTTCTTTTAAGTATTGAATAATTTTTCCTGCAACATCAACACCTGTCACCGTTTCAATACCCTCAAGCCCCGGAGATCCATTAACCTCTAGAATTAAAGGGCCTTTTTCGCTTCTCAATAAATCAATACCAGTAACGTCAAGTTCACAAATCTGTGCTGTTCTAAGGATCAAATCTTTTTCCAGATCCGATAATTCAATGGGTACGGCATGACCGCCCTGGTGTAAATTAGATCTGAAATCATTAGATTTTGCACAACGCTCCATCGCGGCAACAATTTCACCATTTACAACGAAAGCCCTAATATCTCTGCCTTTAGCTTCTTTAATAAATTCCTGAACAATGACTGGTTCTTTTAATCGTTGAAAAGCATCGAGTACCGATTTCAGAGCGGCCTGAGATTCTGCCAGGATAACACCAGCCCCTCGGTTTCCATGAAGCATCTTAACAATCATTGGGTAATTTCCAGGTTTAAAACCCCACATATCCGGATCAGATTCCTCTGCTGGAAAATAGGTATTTGGCATTGGAATACCTTCTTTGATAAGGAGTTGCTGAACAACCAACTTATCTCTCACCTTAGTCAGAGGAATAGCGTCAATAGTGCTGGGAATACCAAGAATACTGAACTGCCGTATCAACCGGGCCCCTAAGTGGGTAGCCGAAGAGGCAATTCTGGGAATAATAGCATCAATGTCAGACATTTTTTTTCCCAGATAATAAACAACGGGGACACCATTTTCAAATGATATATCTGTTTTATTATAGTTCAAAACTTCGAAGGCTATCTTATTTTTAAGACAGGCCTGAACGAGGGTGTTTGTGGAGTACACTTTCGGGTACTGGGATAATATACCAAATTTCATAGTAGGGCTCAAGAAGGAATCAATTTTCTCAAGGTTGCACAAAATACAATTAATTCCCTATCTTGTTAATATTCCTAAATTAACTTCGAAAAATTATGAATCATCCCGTATCGGATAACTTTAAAATCAATGACCCGAAGGTTATCCGTGCCTGGGCATTTTATGATTGGGCCAACTCTGCCTTTGCCTTAGTTATCACCACTGCTATTTTCCCAGCTTATTATCTGGCCATTACTAATGATGTGATAGAAGTGTTTGGTTTACAAGTGTCAAATAGTGCACTGTATGCTTTTACAATAACTGTGGCCTATATTATTCTTACGTTAGTTTCTCCCCTTCTATCTGGAATAGCCGATTATAGTGGAAAGAAAAAACAGTTTTTATTGTTTTTTACGCTCCTTGGTTCTTTCTCCTGTATAGGATTATTCTTTTTTCAGGGAATGGAACAAATTTCATTGGGAATCCTCCTATTTTTATTAGGTCTCATTGGTTTTGCGGGCGGATTGGTTTTCTACAATGCTTTTCTTCCTGAAATTGCAAGTCCCGACCAATATGACAGAGTAAGTGCTAAAGGTTTTTCTTTAGGCTTTTTAGGTAGTCTTATACTTTTGAGCTTCTGTTTGATAATGATTCAAAAACCTGGCTATTTTGGTATGGACGAAGGCACTACCCTTCCCGTAAGATTATCCTTTGTAATAGTTGGGGGTTGGTGGCTCATTTTTTCCCTGCGATCTTTATCAAAATTACCCGACAATAATCGCCGTGCATCTTATGAAAATCCTTTTAAAAATGGAATAAATGAATTTTTAAAAGTTTGGAAATCCTCTCGACAATATCCTGAATTATATAAATTTTTATTTTCTTTTTTCACTTACAGTGCTGGCGTTCAAACCATTTTATATATGGCCGCCACTTTTGCTGAAAAAGAACTTAATTTTGAAACGTCTGAACTAATAATAGTCATTCTATGCATACAACTTTTGGGTATTGTTGGCGCTTACGTAGCCTCCCTATGTTCCACGAAATGGGGAAATAAGGTAACACTAATGTTTATTTTATTTATTTGGACCATTGTATGTATGGTCGCTTATATGACCTACATAAAAAGTCATTTTTATTTTTTAGCCGCCGCTGTTGGTTTTGTTATGGGTGCTGTTCAATCACTTTCCCGTTCAACCTACGCTAAATTAATACCAAAACAAACGGGTGACAATACATCCTATTTTAGCCTATATGATATACTGGAAAAGTCAGCTATTATTTTAGGAACTTTTATCTTTGGATTTTTAAATCAGCTTACGGGTAGTATGCGCTTTAGCATTTTGTTTTTAAGCGTTATTTTCGTTGTAAGTATTATTTTATTTTCACGCATACAAATTAAAAATGAAGCCTGACAGCCAACATTCCTTATTCTTAAAATTATTGCCTGTTTTATTGCTAATACTTTGCAAACCAGCGCAATTATTTTGTCAAAAGGGTGTCCCCTTGTACCTTTCTGAACATACTAAAGTTAGTTTATTAACATCTTCCCCAGGGGAAGATTTATATGCCCAGTTTGGTCATAGCGCCATCAGAATTACTGATACACTTTCTGGGCAGGATTTAGTATTTAATTATGGTTTGTTTGATTTTAATACACCTGGGTTCTATGTAAAATTTATTCGTGGAAAATTACCCTATCAACTGGGTATCCAAAGATTTGATGCTTTTTTAAATACCTATATTGAAGAAAACAGACAGTGTAGGGAATTAGAAATAAACCTCAATGAAAAAGAAAGATTAGCCTTAATAAATTTTTTATCTGTCAATTATCTTCCTGAAAATCGGGAATATCTTTATGATTTTTTCTTCGATAATTGTGCCACACGAATCAGAGATATACTGGAAAATAAATTTCAGGCAAATTATCCAGATACCAGTTTAGTAAAAAAAGCCTCTTTTCGTCATTTCCTAGCGGAATATGTAGGTCAAAATTCATGGATAAATTTAGGTTTTTACTTGATTCTTGGTTTACCAGCCGACGCGATAGCAACGTTTAGAGATGAAATGTTTCTCCCCGATTATTTAGAAAAGCACTTGGAAAATGCCTTTCTGGGTAGTCAACCTCTTGCTAAAAATAAAATCAATATCTTATTTCAAAACCAGCCACAACCAACTGTTTCATTCCTTCTAAGTCCTATATTAGTAAGTTGCCTACTCTTTTTTAAGGCACTTATATTCACCTTTTATTATACAAAGCGATGGACTAAAATTTTTGACACTGTATTTTTTAGCCTGATTTCACTCTCAGGTATTCTTTTTGTTTTTATGTGGGTAGGAACAGATCACTTTGTCACCCATAAAAATATGAACTTGCTTTGGGCCAATCCTTTATATATACTTGTCATTTTAAATTTATATTTAGGAAAAAATGGAAAATATCTACTTTTTTTATTAATAACCTTGAACCTTACTGTTCTCACAGGCTGGAAAATACTGCCCCAGGAATTTCATATAGCAATGATTCCCTTAATTTTAACCAGTATTATAAGACTTACCGATCAGCTTTATTATGCCGGGAGAGGTAAGTATTTTTTCGAAAAGTAGAGAAATAAACAGATGTTTTTTCGTGTGATCTGTCCGATTTTACTAAAAAATTATACCTTGATTTAGATGTATCTTTGAAAAAACTTACAAACTCCCAAAGATATGATCATAGCGAACCCCATTTACGATCTGGTATTCAAAAGAATGATGGAAAACGATAAAGTAGCTAAATTCTTTATCGGAACACTCATAGATCAACCTATTGATACCATAGATTTAAAACCTCAGGAATTTACGTTTGAAAATAAATTAGCCAATTTGTCATTCTTTCGCTTAGATTTTATAGCGACTATAAAAACGAAAAGTGGAGAATATATAAAAGTGATCATTGAAATTCAAAAAGCCAGAAATCATATAGATTTGATGAGATTTAGAAACTATTTGGCTGAAAATTATAAAAAGGAAGATACAGTAAATGGAGAAACGTTGATTTTACCTATTATTCCCATTTATATTTTAGGCTTTAACTTACCAGAAATAGAGACGGCTTGCGTAAAAATCGAAAGAAATTACAAAGACCTATTATCAAAAAAAATAATTAGTAAAAAAAGTGAATTCATTGAGAAATTAACTCACGATAGTTTTATTGTTCAAGTTAATAGGATTTCAGGCAAATTTCAGTCAAGACTAGATAAATTACTTAGTCTATTTGAACAATCAAATTTTATAGACGATAAAAAATTTGTAAAAGAATTTACTCATAAAATAGATAGTGATGATTTAAAAATTGTCACTGACATTCTTCATTATACGGGCATAGATCCTAAACAAAAAAAGCTTTTCGAAATTGAACAAGAAGCGTGGCGCTCAATTTATGCTGGATACCGGGAAAGTGAAAAGAAATATTTTAAAGACCTTAAAGTAAAAGAGGAGGAACTTAAAATAAAAGACAGCACTATTGCAGAAAAGGATAATACCATTGCAAAAAGGGAAAATACCATTGCAAAAATGGATAATACCATTACAGAAAAAGATAATACCATTGCAGAAATGGAAAATACCATTGCAGAATTATTAAAAAATCAGGCATAGTAGAATGGTTTTTTATTAATCTTTACAAGTTGAACCCTATACAAGCTGCCGTTTTACTGTATTTTTTAGTACATTGTGGTGTTAAATTTCAAAACCATGCAAACTAACAGGGAAAATCTAACAACCATCGTATTTGACTTAGGTGGTGTACTGATTGATTGGAACCCAAGATATCTTTATCGGGAAATATTTAATGACGACGAAGCAATGGAGCTATTCTTAGCTAAGATTTGTACTCCCGAATGGAATGAGAAACAAGACGCTGGCAGGAGTTTAAAGGAAGCAACGGATAGTCTGATTGAAAATCATCCTCTTTGGGATAAGGAAATAGGAGCTTTTTACGGACAATGGGAGAAAATGCTAAATGGTTCGATTGAAGCAACGGTAAAAATTTTGGACTATTTAGTAAAGCAAAAAAAATACAAACTTTATGCTCTGACTAACTGGTCTTCTGAAACATGGCCTATAGCCTGGGATAAATTTCCTTTCCTTGACTGGTTTGAGGGTATATTAGTATCAGGAAGAGAGGAACTGGCAAAGCCAGATCCAAAGATATATGAATTGCTATTTGAAAGATTTGACATTAATCCGGAAGAAGCTCTTTTCATTGATGACAATCTTAGGAATGTAGATGCCTCCATAAAAGCAGGTATGGACGCTGTCCAGTTTACCACACCTGAAGACTTACATACCTTTTTGTTAGACCAGAAAATTATTCCAACCTCTATTATTTAACCGAGTATTGCTTATATTTAGAAAAATTAACGAAACGTGAAAAAAGCAAATAATCTTACGCTATACATTATCATAGCCATGGTAGCGGGTGTCCTTTTAGGATATACCGTACACACTCAATCTTCCCCTGAATTTATTGCGATATTCGCTGAACGCATTAAAATTTTAACTAAGATATTTTTGCTTTTGGTACAAATGATTATCGCTCCACTTGTATTTTCCACCCTCGTCGTTGGCATTGCAAAATTGGGTGATTTAAAGACTGTTGGACGCATTGGAGGCAAAGCCATGTTATGGTTTATTTCTGCTTCCCTTATGAGTTTAACGATTGGAATGATCTTAGTAAACATACTAAAACCTGGAGTTGGCATAGATTTAGATAATGCAGATGCCAGTGCTGCCGCAGATGTTTTAAGTAAAACTCAAGTTTTTTCCTTAGAGAATTTTGTAGTTCATCTTTTTCCAAGAAGTATTTTCGAAGCCTTAGCACAAAATGAAATATTGCAAATTGTTATATTCTCCATTCTCTTTGGTGTAGCTACTGCTGGATTAGGTGAAAATGGTAAGGTCATAGTAAAGGGTTTAGATGCGGTGGCACATGCTATCCTAAAAATGGTCGGTTATGTAATGAATGTGGCTCCTCTCGGTGTTTTTGGTGCTATTGCAGCCGTTATTGCCACCAAAGGCTTAGGTATATTTTATTTTTATGGAAAATACATGGGATTTTTTCTCATTGGTATAGCTGTATTATGGATTGTATTACTTGCTTTCGGAAAAATCTTCCTGGGAGATCGTCTTCCCGGACTCCTCAAAAGAATTATTCAACCTATTATTATCGCTTTCAGCACTACAAGTAGTGAAGCGGTGTTCCCAAAACTAACAGAGGAACTTGAAAAATTCGGGTGTAAGGATAAAATTGTTTCATTTATACTTCCATTAGGTTACTCGTTCAATTTGGATGGAAGTATGATGTATATGACTTTTGCCAGTATTGCAATAGCTCAGGCTTATGGTATTCAATTGGACTTTGGAACGCAAATAACGATGTTACTGGTACTCATGCTAACCAGTAAAGGTATTGCTGGCGTACCTAGAGCCTCATTGGTTGTTATCACGGCTACCTTATCTATGTTCAACATTCCCCCAGAAGGTATTGCCTTAATTTTACCTATTGACCATTTCTGTGACATGTTTCGGTCTGGGACAAATGTTATAGGTAATGCACTGGCAACTAGTGTTATAAGCAAATGGGAAGGAGAATTAGGCCCTGATCATGAAACCATTGTTTAAAAAACCATTGGTATTTTCCCTATTTCGTTTTACCTTTACAAAAAAAATAAAAACATGGAAACTGTTAAAGATACAACTAAAAGTGATTGGGTAATATTCCTGATTTCTCTTGCTGGAATGATTGCTCTTTTGGCTTTTGCAGATGAGTGGTTCTGGTTGGCCCTACCATTTGTTTTAACCTATTTCGTCAAAGCATTGAAATTTATGTAATATTCAGAATACACTCAATACCCATTTTTTCTAGTTTTCTAATCAATTGAGTATTTGCGTGTATTTTTTTATCTTTCATAGAAAAGGAAACCTTACTTTTAGTTGACCTATCAATAACGTCAATTTTAACAGTATGGGCTCCTTTTTCATTTTTAATAAGGAGTTCTAAATCGTTTATAAGGGAAGTATTAATTCCCTCCAAGGGAAGACGAAGCGTCACATTTTTGGTCAACTTAGTAGCAATATCTTCTAAAAGAGTTACTTCTAATAATTTAAATTCCATTGCCTGATCACGCCATCCTGCTTGAAATTTCCCCTTCAGAAATACGGTCATGCCTTCATCCAGAAGGAACTTAAATTGTTGGTATTCCGTACCAAACAATCTAAACTCGAACATTCCACTAAAGTCACTCACTTCAAAAACACCCCAACCATTCCCATTTTTAGACACTTTATGAGTGACTTTTGATACCAATCCAGCTAACAAAACAAAGGGTCTTTGTTGATGATGAGCTAAAGAATCGAGGGAACAGGTAGTAAATTGCTTTATTTCATAGTGATAATCATCTAAGGGGTGCCCGCTTATAAAGAAACCAGTAACCTCTTCTTCCCGTCTTAATTTTTCCAAAAGATTCCAATCTGACACGGGAGGAAATACAGGTTCAGGAATCATGATTTCCTCTGTATCTGAAAATAAGGATAGCCCACCTCCGGCAGCTCCCTGTCTTATAGCTTGTCCATAACGGGTAGCATGCTCAATAAGAGATTCATACTTATCGGAGGGAGCAAAATATTGTGATCTAAAGGCTTCGTTACAATCATCGAAAGCACCTGACAAGACCAAACTTTCCACTACCCTTTTTCCAACGGACTGGGAAGTCATCCTTCTCATAAAATCAAAAAAATCAGTAAACGAACCTTCCTTTGATCTGGCATTAAGAATTTCTTCCACCGGACCCTCTCCCACTCCTTTTAGCGCTACTAATCCAAAACGAACGGCACCATTTTTATTTGCTGTAAAATCTGAACCACTTTCATTAATATTTGGGCCTAAAACAGGCTGACCCATTCTTCTGCATTCTTGTAAAAAGAAGGTAACATCAGAAATATTTCCTTTGTTATTAGTAAGAACGGCTGCCATAAATTCTGCCGGAAAATGTGCTTTCAGATATGCTGTTTGAAAAGCAACAAAAGCGTAACAAGTAGAATGCGATTTATTGAAAGCATAAGAAGCAAAAGCCTCCCAATCGCCCCAAATTTTCAATAAAACCAGCTCGGGATGACCATTTTCTTTCCCTCCGCTCAGAAACTTAGGCAACATAGTGTCAAGGACTGATTTTTGCTTTTTCCCCATCGCCTTTCGCAATACATCAGCCTCACCCTTTGTAAAGGAAGCTAATTTTTGAGAAAGCAACATAACTTGCTCCTGATAAACGGTAATTCCGTAGGTATCCTTTAATATTTCTTCCATGATGGGAAGATCATACGTTATCTTTTCTCTACCATGTTTCCTACTTACAAAATTAGGAATGTAACTAATAGGCCCGGGTCTGTACAAGGCATTCATAGCTATGAGATCTTCAAAAGTCGAGGGTACTAACTCTTTCAAATATTTTTGCATTCCCGGACTTTCATATTGAAAAATACCTACTGTTTCACCATTTTGAAAAAGTTTGAATGTCTTTTCGTCCGTTAATGGAATACTGTCCATATCTAAATCAATACCATGATTCAGGGTAACCATTTTGACGGCATTTTTAATGATAGTGAGTGTTTTTAGACCTAGAAAGTCCATTTTTAGTAACCCTGCAGACTCTGCCACGCTATTATCAAACTGCGTGACCAACATTCCACTATCCTTATCGACTTTTACGGGAACATACTTCGTGATCTCATCTGGGGTAATCACCACACCACAAGCATGAATACCTGTATTTCGTACTGACCCTTCCAATCTTTTAGCCGTACGAATCATTTTCCCTATGGCATCGTCACCTTTTGCCAGATCTCTGAATTGGTAAGCCTTTTCAACCTCCTCATTTCTTAAATCGCCTTTAAGTTTAGCATTGATATCTTTTTCTTCCAGAACTTTTGATAAGGTGGCGTTCAATGCATTTGGAAAAGTTTTAGTCACCTTATCTACCTCAGGAAGAGGAATTTGCATCACTCTACCTACATCGCGAAGTGATAATTTTGCAGCCATTGTTCCATAGGTAACAATTTGTGCTACTTTATTCTTACCATACTTATCAATCACATAGTCTAAAACTTTCTGTCTCCCTTCGTCGTCAAAGTCAATATCAATATCGGGAAGAGAAACCCTTTCAGGATTCAAAAAACGTTCGAAAAGTAGATCGTATTTAATAGGATCAATATTTGTTATACCTGTGCAATAAGCCACAACAGATCCTGCGGCACTTCCTCTACCCGGACCTACAGCCACATTCATTTTACGGGCTGCGGAAGTAAAATCCTGAACAATTAAAAAATAACCGGGATAACCAGAATTTTGAATAACCTTCAACTCAAAATCAATTCTTTCACAAAGTGCTGCTGACAACTCCGGATACCTTTTTTTAGCTCCCTCATACGTCAAATGCCTCAAATAACTATCCTGATCAGCAAATTCCGGAGGCATTGGGAAAGCGGGTAACAAAACATCTCTTGCGAGGTCTAGTGTATCAACCTTCTCATAGACTTCCATCGTATTTTCTAAGGAAAAGGGTACGTCCTTAAAAAGTGTTTGCATTTCTGCCTTCGTCTTAAAGTAAAAATCGGAGGAAGGAAATTGGAATCTATCTGCATCTGAAATAAAACTATTTGTATTTATACAAAGCAAAATATCGTGAGGCAAATAGTCCTCTTCGTTTATATAATGAGAGTCATTTGTGGCAATGACTTTAAGGTTATATTTTTTGGCAAAGGTGAGTAAAACCTGATTTACATCTTCCTGACTGACGCCGGTACCATCGATATTCTCCATACCCCGATGCCGCTGAATTTCTATATAAAAATCATCCCCAAAGAGATCAATCCACCATTTAAGCTTATCTTCGGCATCCTCCAGATTTCCCTTTAGAATAGCCTGAGGAATTTCAGCACCAATGCAACAACTCGTTGCAATCAAACCCTCATGATATTGCAGTAATAACTCTTTGTCAATTCTGGGAAATTTTCCGTATAAACCTTCTATGAAACCTAAAGAACAGAGTTTAGATAAATTTTCGTATCCTACTTTGTTTTTAGCTAATAGCAATTGATGATGACGATCGTCTTGTTCTCCTTTTGCTCTTGAAAAAGCTCGTCTGTGTCTATCCTTAACCAAATAAAATTCGCAGCCAATAATTGGCTTTATTTTTCTCTTTTTTGCCTCAGACACAAATTTAAAAGCACCAAACATATTACCGTGGTCGGTAATGGCAACACCCAACTGCCCGTCCTGCAGCGCTTTGTCCATCATATCTGAAATAGGAGATGCACCATCTAATAACGAATACTGAGAATGACAATGCAAATGCAAAAAATCAGACATTAGATTATATTTTAATTTTACTTACTAAAGAACACCTCATCAATAAATATCCAACCTTTGTCTCCCTTTCCTGGGTGGAAGGCTGGTAATTTATCCACATTTTTGACAATCACTTTGAAATATCTGGTTGGTTTTTTCACCTCCAATATAACGGCACTTGTCCCAACTTCGTTTAATTTTTCCTTTACTAAAATGGGGAGAACCTCCTTTTTAATTAACTTCATATTCCTTTCACTATCCCCACCCCACAGTTCAACATACTGAGGAGCAAGAATATAGCTTTGGACATTTATTCCATAATGCACAGAAACAAAACGGATAGCAGCGGCATCTCCAGGCTTAAATCTGAATAATGTCTCCATATGGTTATTCTTATATCCCAGCCAATTTCCCGCCCTGAATTGATCTATTTTTCCCAGACTATTATCTGTCAGACTCTGTACTCCAGCCCCTAAATACTCAGGTTCAGGGCTGGTCAACCATCTGGTACTATCAGGTTTTAATCCTGCTTTAAAGAAGGAAAAAGTATAGGTAGGGCTTGAAATCCAGCCAGGTTTAAAGATTTTGACTGAAAGAGTAACTGGTTTGGAAAAAACTAGAGGATGCGAATAAATTGGACTAGATAAAGAGTCGGGTTCGCTGCCGTCATCGGTATAACGAATAATGGCACCTGGTATCGATTTTTTAAACCTAATACTATCATTTTCCATTAAAACCAACGATTTATTTTCGAGTATCGGTCCATTCAGAGGTAAAATATCCGTTGAATTTGGAGAAAATCCAAAATACCATTTAATATTTTTATACTTCTTTACAATGTCCTGATACTCTGCTTCTGTGATATTGGTATGCCAAAGATATACTTCCTCCAAAGATTTCATTGTAGCTAAAACTGGAACGGATTTTATTGAAATCTCGGTTCCAGACAAACTTAATACCCTTATTTTATTTAATTTTTTCAAACTGGGAATTCCCTTATCGGAAATATCAGTTTGATTCAAAAAAAGCTTTTCAAGATTTGGAAATAGCGTTATCATGCTAAGATCCTCATCCCTTATGGGCATTTTACTTAAATTGATTTGAATAATTTGCTCTTTTGCTGCACTTAATTTATCAAGTTTACTTATTTCAAACGATTTCGTTATAAAAAAATCTGCCTTTAAGGCGGGAGACTCATTAGCTATTTGTCTAACTACAGTAAAAGCATCATTCAATGAGGCTAATTTTTTACTGGAAAGGAAAGGAAATGTATATATTTTTTCTTTTGAACTTGATTGTAAGAGTAACTCTTTATCAGCAAATAGGGCATGATTTTGTTGAATAGACGCCAATATTTCGTTGGTATTTCCACCCGCATTTATCCAATTTGTTAGTATAACTATTTCCTTAGGCTCCAAAGGTTCCTTTCCTCTTGGAGGCATGTGTTCCTTGTCTGTAATAGGTAAATCAATACGCTGAGCCATTTCCGTCAGCATTTCATTGAAATTCGCATGTTTTGCGACCCAAACGTCAGACGTAGTATTAGGATTAGAGGCAAGGATTAAGCCCCCTTTTGCCTTATCTTTTTTATGACATGACACACATTTTTTCTCTAAAATAGGTCTGACTGCCAGCTGGAAATAAGCTGTAGTATCGGTAATTACAGCCTGGACATCTTCTTCAACCTTTGATTTATCTGGAAAATTAAGATAATCCGCACCGTGGGTTAACGAACCTCCCGCATGACCGGCAAAAGACATCAATGCTAATCCAAAGACTTGTAAATAAGTCCAGTAGGGTTTAACTTTTTCAAGATTTGTAAATGCCCACCAGGAAAACCAGGTAAAGAAAGATAAAGCGACCCCACTCCACAAATGATTTCTGAGCATTACGGCATCATAATCCTGTCCTTTAGAGAGAAATAAGCCCAATAAGGCGGTAAAAACACTGGAAACAGCTGAAAGAGAAAGAGTCAATTCGTAAATCTCATTAAATGAACTTCCTGAAAATTTCCTTTTAAATAACCATAAAATAATAGAAAAACTAGCAATGCCTAAGGGCAAATGCAATAAAAGCGGATGAAAATGACCTGTCCAGGAAAGGAAGGTCGGTAAAACGATCTTGTCCACTGAAATAGCCAGGAAAAAGAGGAGGAAATTAGCTCCAATAAGGATATTACTAATCCAGGATTTATATCCCTGCATATAATTAAATATAAAAGTTTATCAGGCAATAATACCAGGAATCACTTTCCCGGCAACGTCGGTTAATCGAAATCTTCGTCCTAAATGTTTGTAGATCAATTTTTCATGATCCATTCCTAAGAGATGAAGTACAGTTGCGTGAAAATCATGAACATGAACAGGATCTTTAACGATATTGTAGCCAAATTCATCAGTTTCACCGTAAGAAATACCTGGTTTAACGCCTCCACCGGCCATCCAGATAGAAAAACAACGGGGGTGATGATCTCTTCCATAATTATCTTCAGAAAAATTCCCCTGACAAAAATTGGTTCTGCCAAATTCTCCACCCCAAATAACTAAGGTTTCATCTAATAAACCACGTTGCTTTAAGTCTTGCACCAACGCTGCGGAAGCTCTGTCAACATCCATTGCTTGCCCGGACATTTCATTATATAAATTTCCGTGTTGATCCCAACCCTGGTGATATAATTGCACGAATCGAACACCTGATTCTGATAATCTTCGGGCAAGAAGGCAATTTGCGGCATAAGTCCCTGGAACCATAGACTCTGCGCCATACATATTAACAATATAGTCTGGTTCCTTTGATAAATCCATCATTTCAGGAACGGCCGTTTGCATACGGTAAGCCATTTCATACTGTTGAACACGAGATTGAATTTCGGGATCGCCGAACTCTTTATAATTTTCGTCATTCAGCATAGCCAGCTTATCCAACATTTTCCTTCTGGTTACGGCATCTACACCCTCTGGATTTTCCAGATATAAAATAGGTTCATCACTATTACTGAACTGGACCCCCTGATGCACACTATCGAGAAAACCATTCGTCCATAATTTGGAATAGACCCCCTGGCCATTACCTTTTCCTCTGGACAGTAGTACTGAATAGGCAGGCAGATTTGAATTTTCGCTTCCCAGGCCATAACTTAACCAGGCACCCATACTAGGTCTATTACCTTGTTGAGCCCCTGACTGGAAAAAAGTTAATGCAGGATCATGATTTATAGCCTCGGTATGTAACGTTTTTACAACGCAGATATCATCGGCAATCTTTGCAATATTAGGAAAGATTTCAGAGATCCAGGTACCATTTTGACCATATTGATTAAAGGCAAATTTGGAACCCACCAGCGGGAATTTATCCTGCCCGGAGGTCATACCTGTCAATCGCTGAGCACCTCGTATAGAAGCAGGCAATTCCTGACCAACCATTTTATTTAACAACGGTTTGTAATCGAAAGATTCCAATTGAGAAGGTGCCCCATTTTGAAATAGATAGATAACCCTTTTCGCTTTGGGAGCAAAATGAGGGATACCGGCCATAATAGATTCTTCCAGTGACTTTTTGGGTGAAAATAAATCTTTTGTTAACAAGGTACCTAACGCTGCACTACCAAGGCCAACACTTAATTTGCCTAAAAAGTGTCTGCGCGTAACATGCTGTTGATTTTCGAAAAATGGATTTGACATTACATCAGGTTTTTGAAATAGATTCTTCCAAATTATAAATGGTTAAAATAGTAAGAGCTAAAGCAGCCACTTCATTTTTATCCTTCAGTTTCTCGTGCGGATACTCCCCTTGATCTAAAACTTTTTCCGCTTGCCCCGCTTTGGATATAAAATATTTATATTGCTCTTTATAAAAATCTGCCAGAGCGCTTACTTCATTTGACTTTGCCTTTCTACACACAATTCTTCTGAATGCCACGCCAATGAGTTCATCCACATTCCCCTTCTTTTCAACGATTAATTTTTCAGCAAATACTCTGGCTGCCTCGTTAATCATAGGGTCATTCAATAATATAAGAGCTTGTAGTGGGGTATTTGTTCTTGACCTGCTAATTTCGCATTGGTCGCGAGGTGGACCATCAAATGTCAACATAGATGGAGGTGGTGCGGTTCGTTTTATAAAATTATAAATCCCCCGGCGATACAGTGATTTACCATGATCTTGTATATAGGTAGCTAATTGTCCTCTTCCTGAGGTCGTTGACTCCCAAATACCGTCCGGTTGATATGATTTTACAGAAGGGCCGCCAATGTCAGGAATAAGAAGACCAGAAGATGCCAAAATCAAATCCTTAATAAGTTCTGCAGGGAGTCTTAATCTGGGCGCCCTTGAAAGCCAAATATTTTCCGGATCTTTTTTTATCTTTTCCTGACTCACATTAGCCGCCTGTTGGTAAGTGGCAGAGCTTACAATCTGTCTCACCAACCTCTTAATGTCCCAATTATGCTCTTTAAAATCAACCGCTAACCAATCAAGTAGGGCAAGATGGGACGGTAAATCACCTTGTAATCCAAAATCTCCGGAAGTTTTTACCAAACCCCTTCCAAAAAAGTTTTCCCATACTCTATTCACAAAAACTCTGGCCACCAAAGGATTATTATCATCAAACATCCAATCAGATAGCCCTTTCCTGTTTGGACTAAACTTCAAAGTATCATAAGGTAAAACCGCTTCAGGGAGTCCAAAACCAACTATTCTGTCAGGTTGGTCATATTGCCCTCTTCTCAAAATGTGGGTCGGCCTTCTTTGTTCTAAATCTTTCATGACCATGACAGAAACACTAGTATCCTGAAGATTTATAAATTTGAGGAGCTCATTAACCTCTTTTTTTGAGATTTTTATTAGCGGGGGATCAGCTAATGAACCCAGCGAAATATCGCCAACGAGTCCTTTTTCATCGACCTGATTAAAAAAAGCAAACGTTTTAAAGTATTCTTCCTGAGAAATAGGGTCGTATTTATGGTCATGGCACTTGGCACATTCCATGGTTAATCCAAGAAAAGATTTTGAGAAGGTATTGGTTCTATCTGTAACATACTCCGTTCTATATTCCTCCTGGATAACGCCCCCTTCCTGCGTGATTTTATGATTTCTATTAAAGCCGGTGGCTAAAATAGCTTCTTTATTATTAGGCGCTATAAAATCACCTGCAATTTGCCAGGAGACAAATTTTTTGTAGGAATAATTCTTATTGAAGGCATGAATGACCCAATCACGCCAAGGCCACATCGTCCTTAAACCGTCATCCTGATATCCGTGACTATCTGCATACCTAGCCAAATCCATCCAGGAAATAGCCATTTTTTCACCATAATGGGGAGAAGCTAAAAGCTTGTTAATTTCTTTTTTATAATTTTCAATAGAAGGATCTTTTAAAAAATCTTCTTGATCCTTAATATTGGGTAGCAAACCTGTCAAATCCAAGCTAATACGCTTAAGTAAACGTTCTGGATCCGCTTGATCTGAAGGTGATAAACCCCTTTTTTCCATTTCAGCCAATACGAAATAATCAATTTCGTTTTTTGGCCAATTTTTTTTCTTTACCTTAGGAATTTCGGCTTTTTTCGGAGGCAGAAATGCCCAATGAGGCTTGTAAACGGCTCCCTGATCAATCCATTTACCTAATATTTCAATTTCATCAGCTGTTAAAGCTAAATTAGCCTTCGGAGGAGGCATTAATAATTCTGGATCCTCGCTAATAATTCTTAACCACACGCCGGATTTAGTCCTATCCTTAGGTTTAATTCCATGCATCAAAGGATTTTCCTTCAATGAAGCATAGGCGCTATCTGCAAGATCAAGCCTTAGCCCCCCCTGCCTTGCTTTTGCATCTGGGCCATGACAGGCGAAACATTTATCTGAAAGAATAGGCCTTACATGTAAATTATAATCAACTAACTCCGTACTGTCGGAAGTATTACTACTGGTAAAGTTATATAAAACAGTGCCAATTACACATACTAATCCAACGCTTCCAATGAGTACCAATTTGTTCTTTAGCATCTTCATATTTATTCTACTGTAATATGCGTAAAATTTCAATAATTAAAAAATTCAATTCCTTTTTATAGAAAAAATTATTATACTTGCATATTATTCATAATACATAATTTATTAATAAACAATTATATGAATGATTTGTACTTGAAAATTATATCTTTAGCTAATAATTTTCAGTCTTACAGTGCTTTTTCATCTGCACTAATGTGGACGATACTTTCATTTGTAATTTACAACATATTATCACAACTAAGACCCCGACATTTTACAAAAAGCAAGCGATTCATACCTATTACTTTAGCTTTATTGTTATACTTTTCTTTGCTTTACAGTATTATCCAATGGATCAAATTTACCTTATATATACAAACTAATCCTATTGATTTAAGCAATATATTTAAGCTGGGGTGGCTAGGTTTTCTTGTTATTTCGTTGCACATTGGCATCATATCTTTAGGCTGGAAAATAGGATTAGGAGCATTTGAAAGAATACTTAGATTTATACCTCGACAAAATGCGAGAGTGTTACTTTATTTTATCATTTCAACAGGCATTACAATTCCCTTTTATTTTTCCTCATTAGAAATTTCTTTACCCATTATTTTTCTTTTTTCATTTTCCTTGCATCTCCTTTATGACCTATATATTGAGGGTAAATATTCGCAGGTGACCTGGACATTAACCTGGATTCTTTTCTTCACTGCTTTTCACACCCAACTCCTTTATAAGTTTACGCTGGAAAGAGAATGGACTGAAATGAAAAGAATTTCAGAAAAATTAAGCACCCCTTCAGATAAAATAATAGAGAGGGAAATAAATAAAATAGCTAATTCGGATACTAAAAAAAATCAACTAAAGGAATTATTCATTGACTGGGAAAAAGGATTAATATCAAATACTGAACGCCTGACAACATTAGAAGCAATTTTTGATTTTTCACCCTATTTATTGAGCTATTATCACCTTAATTATTCCACCGAAGCACAACTAAATCACTCCTTAAAGTTAGACCATAATAGGTGGTTAACACTTACCTTAAAATCAGATGAATCTAATAGGCTCAATCATTTAAATGCCGGTAATTTTAAAGGAATCGATCATTTGTCTGATTATTCTGTTTCCATTATCCAGAAAAACGAACTACTTTATCAGAAAGGAAAACCCCATTCAATAGCGCATGAAAAGATAAATAATCACTCCTCAAATAGCATTAAAAAAGAACTGACTTCGAAAGAAATGAGTTACCGCCTCAATAAAAATGGTAAAACGGTTATTCTTAGTAAAAACCTAGGTGGTTATGCAAAGCCCCTTGCATTTTTTTCTATGACTGCCTGTCTGAGCCTTATTTTCTATTTTATTTATAGCCAATTCCTTCAATATAAAAAGTCTGATGAGCATATATCCAAACCAATTAAGATTGATTCTTTAGGTTTAAACATTCAAAAGACGCTTTTTTATATCACTTTTACATCCCTCTGTATCCTCAGTTTAGCTTCTCTTTTTTATTTTGACAAATCAAGAAAACGAGAAAATGAAAGGGAATATAGCTATTTGGCGAAAGAGATTATTTCAACCCTTCAAAGAAGGTATCACGGTTCGAATCTCCCGTTAGCATCAATAGCAAAACAACATGGATATGATTTTGTCCTGAGCGATGAAAAAGGAAAAAAATTTACATCCTTTTCTTTTCATCCACCGGGAGGATTTAAACATAATCTTCAAAAAAAGACTAATTTTTCATATAAGAAAGAAAAAATATTCTGGAAAGGAAAAAAGTTGTTGCGTGTTTGGTTCCCTCTAAAAAACTTAGGAGGTAAAGAAAGTAAATCCATGATTGGCATATATTTTCCTGTCGGTGATAATCTTCAAAACATAGAGGCTGTCGACTTTATGGGTGCACTTTTCAGTGGTTATCTCTTTCTTTTATTAAGTATTTCGGCAATAACTATTTACTACAGTAATTCTCTTACCCACCCGTTAAATCAATTAGGCAGACACTTGGAAAATCTAAAAATGGGTGAGAGTGATAAAATAGACTGGCATAAAAACGACGAAGTTGGTCAGTTGGTTAACGCATATAATGTTGCCATTGACGAACTACAACAAAGCTATGAGAAACTGCGGAAGACAGAAAGAGAGGTTGCATGGCGGGAAATGGCAAAACAAGTAGCTCACGAGATCAAAAATCCTCTGACACCCATGAAACTTAGCTTACAATACCTTCAACGCGCGGGAAAACTTCAACCCGACCTGATTCAGACCCTTCTGCCGAAATTGACGATGACTATTATGGAGCAAATCAACACCTTAGATGAAATTGCTACCTCTTTTTCTCAATTTGCGTCTATGCCAAATCCTCAAAATATTACTTTCAATTTAGTCGATCTGCTACATCAATCTTTAGACATGCACAGACACCATTTTGACGATAATAATGATTCCTTTTATTGCAATATTGAAGCAGACAGTTATCCCATTTTTGCAGATAAAAATCAGATGCAACGGGTTATCAATAATCTTCTGATGAATGCTGTTCAGGCTATACCTACTGAAAAAAATGGAAAAATTAGCATCAGATTATTCCAAATGAAGAATGATCTGGTTCGACTAGAAATAGAAGATAATGGAAAAGGAGTAGATATAGAAACACAGCAAAAAATATTTTCCCCCTATTTTACCACCAAATCGTCAGGTACCGGACTAGGATTAGCCATGTGCAAGGATATTATTGAAAATGCAGGTGGTAACATTGGATTTACATCATCGCCAAGTATGGGCGCTTGTTTTTGGATAGAGATGCCTTTAAAATATTCCAAGCCATTTTGTGATGCAAAAATGGCCCTTGTCACTTAATATGCATTTTCAAATGAACAGATAATCTAAAATGTTGTTTCTTAAGATTATTCATTACACTTAAGAATTATGGAAATTGGCATTGTAGGTGCTGGAATTGCGGGATTAGCGGCATCCATCAGAGCCGCTGTAGCTGGTCATAAAGTTACCGTTTTTGAAGTTAATAGCTATCCAGGGGGGAAACTTACTGCTTTTGAAAAACAAGGTTACCGGTTCGATGCAGGACCATCTCTTTTTACTATGCCTCAATATGTGGATGATCTGTTTATTTTAGCTGGTGAAAATCCAGCGGATCATTTTAAATATATAAGATTAGATCCGGTGTGTAATTACTTTTGGGAAGATGGAACTAACCTGAGTGCTCATGCCGATAAGAAAAAATTCAGTACTGAAGCCGCTAAAAAGTTAAATGTACCAGCAGATTATGTACTGTCAAGCCTGCAAGATAGCGCAGATAAATATGAAGCTAACGGACGTATTTTTTTAGAAAAATCTCTTCACAAATGGTCCACTTGGATAAATATTCCTGTATTTAAGGCTTTATTAAAAATACATAAATACGATTTATTCTCCTCCATAAATAGGGTTAATGAAAGGTTGGTTAAACACCCAAAGTTAGTTCAACTCTTTAACAGATTTGCAACCTATAATGGTTCAGATCCATACAGAGCGCCCGGACTACTCACTATCATACCGCATTTTGAGCATCATATAGGAGCATTTTATCCGGAAAATGGAATGCATAGTATCACCAAAGCTGTTTATGAACTAGCCCTTAGATTGGGGGTTACTTTTCAATTCAATACCAGAGTTGAAGAAATACTTACCAAAAATGAGGCGGTATGTGGCCTAAGAACGGAAGAAAAAACATACCTGTTTGACAAAATAATCTGTAATATGGACGTGTTTTTTGCTTACAAAAAATTACTACCTAATCACGCAAAACCGAACAGGATATTACAGCAGGAAAGGTCCACCTCTGCCATTATTTTTTATTGGGGAATTAAAAAAGTTTTTCCTCAATTAGCTATGCATAACCTATTTTTTTCTGATGATTATCGAAGTGAATTCAAAGAATTAAAAAAAGGAAAGGTAGCCAAAGATGTATCTATTTATGTAAATTTAACAACAGAGCATACGCCATCCGATGCTCCGGAAGGTTGTCAAAACTGGTTCGTTATGATAAACGTACCTAGCCAAAGTGCTGATAGTAAAACTTTAGATATAGATGCCTTAAGAGAACAGGCTATCGTAAAACTGAGCAGAATGCTGGGTGAACCCATTAAACCTCTCATTGAAATGGAAGAAATTTTAAGCCCTCAGGAAATAGAATCAAGAACTCAGTCCCATCAGGGTTCATTATACGGAACAGCTTCCAATAAACCCTTATCTGCCTTTCTTCGACATCCAAACTTTTCAAATGAAGTAAAAGGCCTTTATTTTTGTGGCGGAAGCGTTCATCCGGGTGGAGGAATTCCGTTATGCCTTTTATCAGCAAAGATTGCTGTAGAGTTACTGTAAGATTTAATAATCCTTATCTTTGACAATAAATAAACCAAAATTAATGATGACTTTCCTTATACCTGCTTTAATTGTACTTATCACTGTAATAAGTATGGAAATGGTTGCCTGGTTGGCGCATAAATATTTAATGCATGGATTTCTATGGATTTGGCATGAAGATCATCACCAACCCGACGTGGAAGGAGATAAGTTTTTTCAGAAAAATGATTTGTTTTTCCTTGTTTTTGCCATTCCCAGTGCAGCATCCTACATCATTGGTTTAAGTACGCCTAATACCTGGTTGCTTTACGTAGGAATAGGCATATCTATCTATGGGGTTATTTACTTTTTAATTCACGATGTTTACATCCATCAACGATTCTCCTGGTTTAAACAGTTAGATAATCCATATTCAAGAGCCATTTTACGAGCACACGGTGCACATCACGCCCATACAGGAAAAGAAGCAGGAGAATCCTTTGGATTACTATTGGTATCCTCAAAATACTTTTTAAAAAGAATAAAAAAAGAACAATAAATAAAAGGACCTACAGTGGCATCTAAATTTCTTGAAGCAATAACTAATACCTTTCAAACGCCCTTGCCGCAGGCAAACGACTTAGATAAATATTTGGAAGAGATGCTTCCCATGTTAGAGGGATATAGTGAAAATTTAGACCAGGAATCATTATATCTTGAACATCCCTGGTTAGAATTTCGGGATGATGACTATTTCCATGAATCAATTTTACATTTTTTTAATCCAAATGAAGAATACCTAAGTTCCATCAATGGAGAAGTATCGTTTGGACTATGGCGAAAAATGAATCAGGGAAAAAAACTATTAATTGAAAATGGGGAGGGAAGACTATATGAGCTTGCCTTTTTAGATGCCAACTTCTTCATCTTAAAAATACACGGAGATAATAGTCCCCTAGGTAAATCAAGATTTTTATTTTTGGTTAAGGAAGAGGTTGGAAAGAACCTTGATTGGAAAGACGCAATTGAATTATTACATCGCAGTTATAAAAATGGAGGTGGAAATTTATTTCAGATTATACTCGTCATTCTAGCTATATTATTATTAATCATTTTATTTATTTAAGCAAGAATCAAAAAGGGAGCTGTCTAAAAAGACTTGATGTATTAATAATATTAGTAAACACTTTTCACATGCCCTGACCTAAAAAAAATTATACTTTTCATACATGACCCCAGAGGGGTCACATGTCTATTGGAAACATTAAAAAAGGGGGACAACTTTCGTTATCCCCCTTTTTTCACTATTAAAAAAAATAGTTAGCTACCAAAGTCGTCAAAAGCTACATTTTCATCGGGAACACCCATATTAGAAAGCATAGTTTGAACGGCAGAAAGCATTAATGGCGGTCCACAAAGATAGTATTCAATCTCTTCTGGCTCTGGATGATTCTTAAGGTAATTCTCCAGTACCACATTGTGAATGAAACCGGTAAAACCAGTCCAATTATCTTCAGGCATAGGTTCAGACAGAGCGATATGAAAAGAAAAATTAGGAAATTCCTTTTCAATATTTCTAAAATCATCTATGTAAAAAAGTTCTCTTAAGGAACGACCACCATACCAATAAGAAACTTTTCTATTAGATTTTAAAGTATGGAATAAGTGAAAAATATGCGATCTCAATGGAGCCATACCCGCACCACCACCGATATAAATCATTTCTTTTTCGGTAGGTTTGATAAAGAACTCACCATAAGGACCAGAAATAGTCGCTTTATCCCCCTGCTTCAGACCAAATACATAAGAAGAACAAACGCCGGGATTTAATTTCATCCAGCCATTTGCTGCTCTGTCCCAGGGAGGAGTTGCAATACGAATATTCAACATCACAATATTACCTTCTGCAGGATGATTAGCCATAGAATAGGCACGGAATTGCTCCTCCTTATTGACCATTTTAAGGCTCCATAAGTTAAATTTATCCCATTCATCTTTAAAAACATCAGATTTTTTACCCATTTTTGGATGAGAAGTGATGTCGAACTTACTGAAATCAACTTCAATTTTTGGAACATCAATTTGAATATAGCCACCTGATTCGAAATCTAATGTTTCACCATCAGGAAGTTCAACTACAAATTCTTTGATGAAAGTAGAAACATTATAATTTGAAACTACTTCACATTCCCACTTCTTGATACCAAAAATCTCCTCAGGAATATGAATTTCCATATCCTGACGAACTTTAACCTGACAGGCAAGTCGCTTATGTTCTGCCACTTCCTTTCTGGTCAAGTGATTTAGTTCAGTAGGAAGCACATCACCACCACCACTTGGAACATGACACTCACACATAGCACATGTACCCCCACCGCCACAAGCGGATGGCAAGAAAATATTATTGTCGGCCAAAGAAGAAAGTAGAGAACTACCTTGTTTAACAAAAAGAGGAGCATCCTCATTACCATTGATAATAATTTTCACATCTCCTTGAGCCACCAATTTTTGGCGTGCCACTATAAGCATCAACGAAAGGACAAGAATTACCAACGTAAAAACGAAAGTAGCCATTAAAATCGTCTGAAGACCAGCAAGGAAGAGAAAAGAATTAGAAGTCATCAAAACCATAAAACTTGTGAACATAGCTTTTATTTATTTTGTGAAGGCTGCAGGATCAATTCCCATTAAACTCATGAATGCCATTCCCATCAGGCCAGTAAGTATGAAAGCCATACCTAAACCACGCAAAGCGGGAGGAACATTGGAATATTGAATTTTTTCACGAATAGCTGCTAATGCCACGATGGCAAGAAACCAGCCAAAACCGCCACCCAAACCGAAGGCAACAGATTTTGTGAGATCCAATTCTCTTGATATCATAAAAAGTGAACCACCAAGAATAGCACAGTTCACCGTAATTAGCGGTAAGAAAATACCTAATGCATTGTAAAGAGAAGGAGAAAATTTCTCCACTACCATTTCAACCAACTGTACTAAAGCAGCGATAACGGCAATGAATAAAATGAATCTTAAGAAAGTCAAATCCATACCAAAGAAACCTGTTTCTTTGAGTAGATATTCGTTAATCAACCAATTCATAGGCATAGTAATGCCGAGTACAAAAATAACAGCTATACCCAAACCCAAAGCTGTTTTAACCGATTTGGAAACAGCAAGGTAGGAACACATGCCAAGAAAATAGGAAAGTATCATATTTTCTACGAAGGCTGTTTTAATGAAAACATTTAGAAAATCGCCCATTTTATTTCTTTTAATTGAAGGGGAATTAATGATTGCAACCTAGGATATATCTACTAATTTTGGATTAATCGTTCTGTGAATCCAAATTAATATACCAATAATAAACAAAGCCGCGGCTGGAAGAACCATAAGATTATTGTTTGCATACCAGCCAAACATAGTACTTGTAGTTGTATCTATTAGGTAGGTTGCGTTGTTTCCAATAATCTTTATTTCAACAGGGCTTCCAGCGAATAAGGTACCTTTTCCTAAAATCTCTCTGATTATTGCTACTATCACCAGAATAGCTCCATAACCAAGACCATTTCCTATGCCATCCAGAAAAGAACGCCAAGGCTTATTTGCCATTGCGTAAGCCTCTAAACGCCCCATTACAATACAATTGGTAATAATTAAACCAATGTAAACAGATAATTGCTTCCAGATTGGGAAATTAAGTGCTTTCAGACCAAGTTCAACTATAGTTACCAAGGTGGCAATAATTACTAATTGAACAATCATCCTTACCTGCTTAGGAATATATTCTCTTACTAAAGAAGTAAAAAAATTGGAGAACGCAGTAACTAAGGTTACTGAAATAGCCATAACGATAGATGGATAAACCAATGAGGTTATAGCTAACGCGGAACAAACGCCAAGAATCTGAACAGTAATGGGATTAATATCCATTAACGGATCCAATAGCAACTTCTTTTCTTTGGGACCGAAGAAAGGTTCTTTTTCCTCGATTTTAACTTTTTCTAATATCTCTGCCATTTTCAGAAAATTTAAGTATTTAACAGCTTTATTTAGTTTTCTATGGTTTCCAAATAAGGTAAATAGTAAGCTATTCCTCTTTGAAGCATTTCTGTGACACCATCACAAGTAATGGTAGCTCCTGAAATACCGTCCACTTCGTAAGTTTTGTCCTGACTACCTCCTTTTCTTACAAGAACTGCCACCTCACCGTCTTTGAAAATTTGTTTACCAATAAACTGACCCGGAAAAGCAGGATTATCTTTAATTTCTGCACCCAATCCCGGCGTTTCTCCCTTATGGTCAAAAGTAACACCTGCAATAGTATTTAAATCAGATTTTACTGCAATATTACCCCAAATCTCATCCCAAAGACCACTTCCGCGAACACTTAAGATATAAAATTTTTCCTTTTCATTTTTGAAAACGAAAAGTGGTAATAATCTATCCGCTTCTGCTTTTTTCTTTTCAACTGACAAATCAATTTTTTCAGCCAAAAGATTTGGAACAACCTCACCATTTATATTCAATACCACTTGTTCAACTTGTTCGTTGAACATTTTTAATACTTCGTCGTCTGACAAATCATTAACATTAAGGCCTTTTCCCAAATAATCATTTACCGTTAAAAGAACTGATCTTTTACTGAAAATTTCCTCGTTTTTTGTGGAGGCAGATAAAGTTAGTTCTCTCATGCCAGCCAGGGACACAGCCGCAACAACGGTCATTATAATGATGAAGGTAATGATATATTTATTACTACTTTCCATAAGATTCATTTTTGGTTTTTAATATTAAAATCTCAAGAATTTGCCAACTTGGTTAATCTTGATTTCCTTTTAGAAATATGTCCTTCAACCACAAAATGATCGATGAGTGGAGCAAATACATTCATAAAAAGAATAGCAAGCATCCAACCTTCAGGATATGCAGGATTTAAAACGCGGATAACTAAGCCTATTGCACCAATAAAAAACCCGTAAATTAGTTTACCTCTATCGGTAGCCGCTGCGGTCACAGGATCTGTTGCCATGAATGCCATTGCAAAAAGAAAACTTCCCATAGAAAAGTGATAATACCAAGGCACATTCATTGCAGGTGTAGCATCCCACATATTTAAAAGGATACCCGTTACCACTAAACCTAAAACCATAGATACCATTATTCTCCAGGAGGCGATTCCTAAGTATAATAATAAACCAGCACCCATTAAGACAAATAACTTGTGTGTTTCACCAACAGATCCCGGGATATTTCCCCAGAACATTTGTTCTGGTGTAAAACGAGCAGTAACAGCTTCCCAGCCTCCTTTAGCTGCTAAGCTAAGGGGAGTTGCACCACTATAGCCATCCACTACAGCTAATCCATTTTGATAGGTAGTCCAGCCAAATGATTCAAACATAGGATTTAAAACACCCGTCACAAATCCATTATAGCTTGCTGTCCATACTCCATCAACTTTCTCCAAACCAGCAACCCAGCAATCATCTCCAGAAATATAGGTTGGATAAGCAAAGAAAATAAATACCCTGGAAAGTAAAGCTATATTTAGAACGTTCATTCCTGTGCCACCAAAGGCTTCTTTACCAATGATAACAGCAAAGGCTACGGATATAGCTAAAATCCATAACGGTAACGCTGGCGGCATGACCAACGGAATTAAAGCACCTGACACGAGGAAACCCTCCTCGATACCATGACCTTTTTTATAGGCATAAAAGAATTCAATACCTAGCCCAACCACGTTAGCAACTACAAACAAGGGGAGAATTTGAACGAGTCCATAAAATATTTTTAAATGGAAACCTTCTAAAAAACCCTCATACATTCCCAATGCAGAAAAATGCTGCTGCCCAATATTGTATGTACCAAAAAGGTAACACAATTGCAATGCGATAACAACATGAAACATAAGTCGTTTTAAGTCCATGCCATCGCGAACATGAACACCACCCTTTGTTACGTGGTTAGGAGCAAAAGCAAAAGTAAAGAAACCGTCATACAGCGTGTGCAGAAATGGAGATTTCTTTTTATCAGGCTCAATTTTTTGAAAAAATGATAACAATGAATTTTTCATATCTTTTAATGACTATGTTTAAAATTTTAACCTTCGGCCTTTATTACATCTAAACCACTTCTTAGAATAGATTGCAAGGGTTGCTTAGAAGTACATCCAAATTCACATAAGGCAACATCTTCCTCCACTAATTCGTGAATGCCAAGATTTTCCATTTTTTCGACATCATTTACCACAATAGCTTTGAACAATTGTTGTGGTAAAATATCCATAGGAAGTAATCTGTCATATTCACCAGTAACAACGAAAGCTCTTTTTTCTCCTCTGTTATTGGTGTTAGCTGCTGAAGCAACGCCACCCAATAAAGTACCTGGGAAAGTTTTTGAAACTGACGGTCTCATATCTAAAGGTAATAACCAACCAAAAAGCTCATAATTTCTTCCTTCCGCCACAACCGTAACCTGATCATCATAAAAACCAACGAAACCTTCTTTTGAAACCTGAGTACCTGAAAGAACGTCGCCAGATATAATTCTATGCTCAGAAGTAACTTCTTCAGTGGAAAGAAGATCACTAATTGATGCCCCAAAAGGAACTTTTACATATCCCGTATGCTTTAATTCAGCACCAGTAATCGCCAATGTTCTTGATTGATCAACGATACCTTCTAACATAAATTTACCGATGATAACAACATCCTGTACATTTATAGTCCATACTTTATCTTCAGGTGATATAGGTTTGATATGGTGTATTTGTACGCCAACATTACCAATAGGGTGTTTTCCTCTGAAATAATATTTTTCCACCCCAGTAACACCCGTGAAAATAGATGCTGCATCAGAATCACCATTTCCGTCTAAACCTAAATATACTTTACCAGATGTTAACTTACTTAATGTTTCGCAACCCGCTTGAAAAGCAATCTCCTGCCCTTTTAATGCATAACCCAAATCTGGTGCCAGAGGTGCTGTGTCAAAAGTAGAAATGAAAATATCTCTTGGAACGATATCTAAGTGAGGTAAAATATTGAACGGTCTTTGCAAAAACAAGGTCATTAAACCCGATGATGCCAGACTTTTCACTAATTCTTCTCTTGAAACCGTCGCAATATTAGGTTTTTCAAATGTTTTAAACTGCTGGGTTTTATCAGCTAAAATAACTATTTCATTAATAGCTCTTTTCTCCCCTCTTTTGATTTCTACTATTTCACCACTTACAGGAGAACTAAATATGAAATCTGGCTGCGATTTGTCATAAAAAATAGGATCACCCGCTTTAACGCTATCACCTAATTCAACCACCACTTTAGGAATGGGAGAAATGCCTTTGAAATTTGCAGGATTAACAGCAAACCTGTGCACTGAAACCTTTAAGTTCTCAGATTCAGCTTTACCCTCTAAAGGAATGTCAAACCCCTTTTTCGAAATAATAACCCGTTCATTTTTCAAATAGGCAGGTAATTTTGATCCTACCAATTCATAAAATCTTGGCATTAAACCAAAATGATTACCTTCTTTGTCCGCACCAATTCTTTTTGCCTCAATAGCCATCAAGTTGTCAGAAACCTGTATGACAATAGCAAAAAATACTAACGCAGCTATCACAAAAAGGCTGTTTAATAAAAATTGAGATCCTTCACCATTTGTCTGCGCAGCAACTTCCGTTAAACTACTCAATAACAAAGAAAGGGACAAGAATAAAAATTTTCCACGATTCATACGTATAGTGCCTTTATTGAACTAATTTAAAGGCGCAAATATAAATACCTTTCTATCCAAATGGTGATTATACCGATAAATTTAACCCACTTTATTTAATTTAGAAAAAATCTAAATTAGCAAAAAGGTTGAACCGTTTTTTACGCGCGCTCAACCTTTTCTTTTAGTCTGTAGGAGAAATTATTTCTTTGAGATTACCCCCTATTTTATTTCAAATTTATATTTTAACTTTTCTATAATGGGGCGTTCAGTTCCTGGCTCGGTATTTTTCAAAAAGATATCAATAACAATGGTTTCACCCTGTACTTTGTCTTTACTATCAAAAATCACCTTAATGGTTCCTTTGCCGCCCGGCGGAATCGACTGGGCATTATACTCAGTAGTTGTACATTCGCAAGCAGAGATAAGATCAATTTCAGCTTTTGTATCTCCAATATTTTGAAACACGTAAGTAAATTCTCTTTTTTCACCTCTTGTAACGGTTCCAAAATTTGTTTCCCTTACCGTAAAATCAAGTATTGGTACTCCCTTGTATATTTTTTTACCTGCCAACGTTGAAAATGGGTGAATGTTAGGGATAGAATCACCACGAGGCTTCACGGCTCCCGTCGATTTGTCTGCCGCAGTGGTAGCCTCTCTTTTCAACAACCTTGTACTTTTAACGGTAATAACTTTTGGGCCACCAATGATTTTAAATTCTGTACGCCTGTTTAGAGCGTGAGCGAGTTCTTTATCTTCTTCCGTTTCGAGTTTATTTATGTAATCTCCTGAAAAAACATCGCCTGGTAAAAATTCTGGATGCTTGTTAGCCAACCTGTCATCCACTACCTTTGGAACATTTTCACCGTTACCAACTGCTTTAATCCTGGTTTGGTTTATCCCTTTTTGAAGCAACCACTGTTTGGCCGATTCTGCTCTTCTTTGAGATAAACCTTTATTAAATTCATCATTTCCTCTATTGTCTGTATGTGAACTTAACTCAATAATTAAATCGGGATATTGATTCATAATTTCGAGAAGGAAATTTAAATCAGGCTCTGCGGTTGGTAAAATTTTATCATCACCGTATTCATACAAGATATTTTCCATTACGATAGCCTTCTCTGAAAGAATAGTATCATATTCAGGCACAGGAATAGGTATAGGTTTTAAATATAAGCGCTGTGTGAAGGATTTATTTGCTTTTAGATTTAGCGTATTTATGACTGCCGTATCAGGAAAATGATTGGGGTGAGTAGCAATAATTCTATAGGATTTTTCCAATTCCAGTTTAAAATCGAATTTATTTCCCTTATCATTCTGAATGGTTTGAGGATCTCCGCCTGGCTTAGGAATAATCATCACCGTTACCCCTTTCAGGGCCTGCCTACCGCTATTAAAGGTTCCAACCACTAAGTCAGCCTTGATTTTTTCTATGGTAAAAGAGTAAATATCCTCGCAACAGGTTTTTGCCCTTACCGATTTTCCTGCAGGTCTGTTAGAGGTAAGAAGACCATTATAACCATCGGCATCGAGTCTAAAATATTGATCGTCCTGCGGAGAATTAAACCCTTTGGACATATTCAGCGGATCGCTCCAATTCTGGCCATTCCAAAAGGAATAAAATATATCATATCCACCTAATCCTGGATGCATATTTGAACTAAAATAAAGGGTACCATTATAGTAGTAAGGAGTTACTTCATCACCTAAAGTGTTAATTTTAGGTCCCAGATTCACTGGATCTCCATAAACACCCTCTGATTTTTGAGGAGCGTAATATAAATCTGCGCCACCGAAACCACCAGGAATATCAGAAGAAAAGAAAAGCACTTCCCTTCCAAAAAGCTCCCCTGGGAAAGGGTGTCTTGCTCTATATTCCGGGTCAATACCAACAATTTCCTTTGCTCCTTTCCATGCCCCGTCACCACCAACGCTATAAAATAACTGACTTTCTACCACTTCATTTCCCTGCAATACCTGCCTATTGAAATAAAGTTTATTACCGTCAGGAGAAATACTTACATTGACATTATGAATTTCAGGTCTGTTAATATTTGCTTTTAAAGCTTCGGGTTTTCCCCAAACCCCTGTTTCCTCATTTTTCTTAGCATAATAAATCTTAGCATGAAAATCTTTAGCCGATGAATCCAAAACAATCACATCTTTAGCCATAAAACTAGAAATGTATAAATTCCCTTCCCTGCTAAAAGCCGGCGAATAATCAGAAAATGGCGTATTAATAACGGCTGAAAGTCTGGTTAATTCAATAGCATCCTCCTTATCAGCAAGTTCTTTACCAAATTCTGCCCCTGTTATTTCATTTTCAGCAAATTTTCTAAGGGTATCACTCGAAACGACGGCTAGAAATTTTTGGAACTCGACGATAGCCTCTTCGTAATTACCGGACATTTTTAATGCCTTTGCATAATTAAAACGAAGCTGGTCCCATTTTTTCTCTTTATCTTTTTTTAAGATTTTAGCATACGTTTTGGACGCTGATGCGTAATCGCGAATTTGCAAATAAAGTTCGGCCATATCAGGCAGAAGGCTTTCATCTTTTTTGGCTTCAAAAGCCATTTCAAAATGATCCAGCGCATTTACATAATCTTGTTCTGCCCATTTTTCACGGGCTACTTGTAGAGTCCTATCATAAGATGCTCCTCTGATTGGTTGGGAAAATGAAGGATTCACAGCTACGATAACGAGCAGAATTACGCCCAAAAAAACAAGGCTTTTGGTTGGGATAGATTGCATGAATCTTTTTAATTTTTTGTACATAACATTATAAATGAGGACATAAAATTCTGGTAGGCACTTCCTTTTTGGAATAAATCTTAATGATATAATAACCCCCTATTTCAAAACCTCCCTGATATTTTGAGGCACTCCTTAGGGAAGAAACATTTATATCGTAGCTAATTCCCGCTCTAAACTGATCGTAATCTAAGCCCAGAAATAATTGACCGGCATCGCCAAGTCTATACCCCGGACCAAAACGTAGCTTTATGTTTTCTTTGATAGGCATTCCAAAAAGTAATTGCAAGGCCAATTCTGTGGCACCTCCTGTACTTTGCATCATAAATGATGGCTCTACAAATAAACTTTCTGACAAATTACGCAGATATGTTCCGTGTAAAGTTAATCTCATTGGTCTTTTTGTATTCGTATTCTTAACCTTACCCCCTGGTTTTGGAGGCTCAACAACATCCTTCGTATTTTGAATAAGTCCATATCTGCCTCCAATAACATGATAAGCGGAGAAACCCAAATCCAGGGAATTTCCCTCCGCCAGTTTCGTTCTGTAAAGAAGACCAATACCAGAGTCAAAAAAGTTTACCTCATCCTGAATATCTCTATTTGCTCCGGCACCAATACCCAGGCCACCACCACCAATTTCTTTAGGTAACTCATCGGCAAAGCGTAATTCCTGACTATTCATATTGACACTTCGCTGAAACCTACCCCCCTGAAATCCAATGGTTAACATTTTATTTCTTTTATCATCCAATGCCAGGTGATAGGCAGCTGAGAGATAAGATCCTCCTGTTTTTAGTTCTGTGCTACCCGCTTCATCACTTACCACCGTCATACCTATCCCTACCCAATCTTTTGAACGAAGGCCTTTGATAACGGGCGCATCTATATAAAAAGAAGGCGTTTTATAGGGATTAGCTAATACGGTTCTCCATTGATCACGATAAATACCACCAATTCTTGCCGTCCCTTCATAAGCACCTGTTAGCGCCGGATTAAGCGTTAATGGCGAAAAATTGAATTGGGAAAAATGTATATCCTGACTATTTAAAGTATTGACGAACAAACAGCTAAGAAAAAAAAAGGATCGAATAAGATACTTAATTTTAACAAAGATCAGGTGGTCATTTGGCAAATTTTGTACAATGCAGTTATTCATAATCAGTATATTTGACTAATCAGCTTTTAAAGATTGTCTGCAATTTAATAGACTTTGAGCAAAAAGAACAGATTAGTTCATCAAAAATTAAAGAATATACCTAAATAGGCATTAACTATAATTATGTTTAAGTAATATTTGTCCTTGTTCATAAACGGAACTGGCGGAAATTTCGTTCATACAACGAAAATGTTTTTTGGGACATTCCGATCTACCAAAACGGCTACAAGGCCTGCAAGAAAGATTTTCCACCTGAATGGTCTTGTTTCTATTCATTCCTTCAGGATAAAAAGGAAGCCATCCAAACTCAGGAATGGTTCCGCCCCAAATACTGACCACTGGCTTTCTCAAGGCGGCGGCAATATGCATCATTCCCGTATCCCCGGTAATTACCAGTTCTGCATTTTTCATTAATAAAGCAGATGTTAATACATCTGTTTCTCCACATCTGTTAATTACCTTATTTTCAAAGGATCCTTCCAATGCTTTACCCAGGTTAACATCGTCTTTTCCGCCAATTAAAACCAAAGAATGAGAATGAAAAGAGGAGATTATCTGCTTCCATTTTTCAAAAGGTATTCTTTTTGTAAAATGTGCAGCACCTAAAACTAAAACTATATAAGGTTTCTGTTGAAGTATGGTTTCTTTATCAGAAACAAAAAAATCTAATCCTTTCCCATCATAACTCAATGGAAATGAAAGTAATGTTTCTAAGTACCTGGTAACAATATGCTTTTGGAGTACAGGTTTAAACCCAGTCTGAACATAAAACCAGCGGAGAAGAGATCCTTTGTTACAATGATAAAATGGAATTCCCCACAAATAAAAGCGCAAACTTAAAGTGCGCAAATTGGAATGCAAATCTATAACAGCGTCGAATTTCTCTTTTTTCAATGCTGAAATAACCTCTTTCAGATCTTTATCAATGGTCCAAATTTTTGAAAGGTATGGATTCTCCCTCCATAAATCAGCAAAAATATTTTTTGTAAGAAAATGAACCTCAGCGTTTAACTGAATTTTTAATAATCTGACAACAGGCGAAGTCAGAACTATATCGCCCATCGCTGAAAAGCGAACAACGAGTATTTTCAAGCCACTCATTCTGAAAGAATTTCCTTCTTCCATTTTTCATTACCTAAGGCATCAAATATTTTTATGGTTAATTTTCGTTCCAATCTTTTACCACTAAAAGTCAATAATCCAAAATTGTGTTCTGTTACTTCGGTGCCTGGTACTCTAAGAATATTAATTTCAGGATTTGTATTCACACCGCTGGTTAGAGGCGAAACCGTTAAGTCATATAAATATTTTCCATTGGCAAGTTTCAACTCCGTTAACTCAGTAAAATGTCTGTCACCCGTGAGGAAAATGACATTTTTGAGTCCTTCTTCTTCAATGCGTTTAATTAAATAAGCTCTTTCTTCCGGATAAAATCTAATATGATTTTCAGCAGTCGGAGAGGCACTTAGAAACTGTCCCCCGGTGGCCACCATTTTAAATGGCGATTTACTTGTTTTTAGTGCGTCTATTAGCCATTCAAGTTGAGCTTTTCCAAATTGTGTTCTCTCCCCGGTTTTCCTTTCATCCGGTGCTCTTGAAAATCTATTATCCAATAAAAAAAAATCAACATCAGCCCATTGAAATTGGGAGGTTATACCATCCTGTTCGGGTAATCCTGAGGTGGGATTTCCCCAAAATAATCGAAAAGCCTCTAAGGTAGCTTCTTTATGAATAAATCCTCTGTCACTATTATCTGGTCCGAAATCATGGTCATCCCAAATGGCATAATGATGAACACTCCCTAATAAACCTTGTAATTCCGGTGTGGCGCGCGTATGTGAATAACGGTAAAAGATGCCTGATTTACTATTCCAGTCTGCTTCCCTCAGATAAGTATTGTCACCTAACCAAAGCATTGCATCAGGCTTTTTGGATAAGATTGATTCGAAAATCTGATAATTTGACCCATAAGGTTTCCCTGGTCTGTCATAAGGAGTATCGTTAATGTAGGCACAACTTCCCAATGCGATGGAAAAAGCAGGAGGATCTGTTCTCCATTGCCATAATGATTGGGTTTGAAATTCGAGGGGATAGGGAAATAGTACTGATTTATCATTTAATAAAACCTGATAGCCATATTTGTTACCAGGCTCAAGCAATGAAAGGACTATTTTAGAGGTAAAAGCGGCAGAAGCATCCGTTTCCACGACGTTAGACTTAAAAACTTTATTTGGTGCCTCCAGGTTCCAATAATTAAGCTGAACTTTCCCCTTTGAAGTTGTCTGTAACCATACCACCACTTCCCTCATTTCTGAGTATCCAAGCATTGGACCTGATTTAAGTTCAGCATTCTGAGCAAAACCTTGAAGAATGAAGGTAAAGAAAACAGGGATAAGAAGTTTCATTTTCGAAGTCATACAAAAGATTTTAGGTTGTGAGCAGGCTTTGGACATTTATATTTTTTTCATGGACATATAAGAAAAAATCATATACCCAAAGAAGATTGTTTTCCATATAATCTGTAGATGGATTCAACCTTTTAAGGTGAATTTCCCATAAATTGGGTTCTTTTTGCATCCAGACATTAACCATATTTACCACTTTTACAAATCGGTCAGGATCATTTCCCTCCGGAATATCCCGGGCATTTGTTTCCTCCAGAAAATATTTAAAAGACTCCGGGTGGTAGAAACTATATTTTTCAGGATAACGGAAGGCAAGGTATAAAAAGGCCATTTCAAAATTATCTGTATGAAAATGACTTTGTAAACGGGAACCTACATGGCTATCGAGGTAATCACTAAAAAGTTCGTTACACCCATAGACAAAACGATGCAATCTACCCGTTAAATCACGTTCTTCATTCAGTAAATCTGAAAACAACATTCTTCCATAATCAGGTTGATGACTTAATATTTCAGCCATTACTTTTCTTGGTTCAAAGTTTTCCCTATTCCATAATCTTCTGGATCTGGAATTATCCAGGCTCGCCAGGTACATAGCCTTCATATCTACAGCATTAATGTCCCATTTTTGAACAAAAACCTGTTGAGATTCCCAAATATAAGCTCTTTTGTATCGCTCCTCATTTTCTATATACTGGCGATAAATTTTCAGGAGTAAAATGATAGATTTTAACTGCATGTAAGAAATTTAAACTAGGGTGCCGGATCTGGCATTGATTTGTGAATAAGTTCAATTCTCTCCAATAAATCACTTGGAAGTTTTAAATGGATGCTATCGATATTTTCTTTCAGCTGGGAAATATTGGTAGCACCTACGATATTACTGGTTAGGAATGGCCGGGAATTTACAAATGATAGCGCCATCAAACCTGGAGGAAGATTTGCTTCCTTTGCCAGTTCAACATATTTTTTAATGGCTCCTTGACTAAAATCGCTATTGTAACGAACCAATCTTGGGCTACTCGCGTATTTTACTAATCGTGAAGAGCTATCTGCGGTACCATCTAGATATTTACCGGAAAGTGTGCCGAAAGCCAGCGGAGAGTAAGCAAGTAATCCTGCTTTCTCCCTTATAGAAATTTCTGCTAATCCTACTTCAAATAGTCGGTTTACCAGATTATATGGATTTTGGATACTCATACAAATGGGTAATTTATGCATCTCTGCAAGATGGATAAAACGCTGTAAACCCCAGGGAGTCTCGTTAGATACGCCAAAAAACCTGATTTTCCCAGACGAAATGAGAGATTGCATGGTTTCAAGAATGTCCAGCATATTATCTTCCCAGGGATCAGAACCATCGTCAGGATAACCACGTACTCCGAAATTATTTGTTTTTCTCTCTGGCCAATGGAGCTGAAATAGGTCAATATAATCTGTTCTCAACCTTTTAAGACTTTTCTCCAGGGCTATATTAATACTATCTGCTGAAAAATTCAAAGAGGGTCTGATATAATTGAAAGCGCCAGGGCCTATTATTTTTGATGCAATAACCAGTTTGTCTCTGTTCCCTCTATCCTTCAACCAGGAACCCACCATTTCCTCTGTTCTGCCATAAGTATCTTTACTGGCAGGAATGGGGTACATTTCCGCAGTGTCAATAAAATTTACACCCTCATTTACGGCGAAATCTAACTGCAAATGTGCCTCAGTTTCAGTATTCTGTTCTCCAAAAGTCATCGTACCAAGACAAATCTTGCTAACACGTTGTTCAGACCTACCTAATAAACTGTATTCCATTCAACTGAATTTAAAAGACAAATAAAAGTTATTTCTATCAAAATAAAGAAAACATAATCCAAAAGTCGCTAAAAATGTTTAATAATTTATAAAGCAATTAACTTTATAAGTAGAAACTGATTTTTAACGTAAATTGAGACAAAATTCACATTTTATGGGACTATTAGATAATTTGAGGGATAAAATCTTTGGACAAAAAACAAAGACAGCTCCACCCATCGAAAGAAAACAGGAAAGTACATTAGACTTCAATAAATTTGAGCAAGAAGCTTTTCAAACTCAAGTGCCTGATGCTACTGGAAACACCCAAAATGAACCAAAGGGAAATACTGTAAAGGAATTTTTACAGGAAAAAACCGAAAAATTAGGCGAACAAGTCATTGAAAAAGGACGGGAATGGAAGGATAAGGCCATAGCAATAGGTGATATTCTCGGAGAAAAGGCAGAGGCACTCATGCAGAAAGCAGAGGCAGAAGCAGCGAAGGAAAAGAAATCTGAAAAAGAGAGTTTCTTTGAAAAAGCACATCGAAAAGGTAAAGAATATGATGAGAAGGTCAATGATTCCCAGCGTACTTTTCAGGACAGTCTCAGAGAGGCAAAAAAGAGTACTTTGACGGATGACTTTTTCACCAAAGCGGCTAAATATGCCAATAGTGAGTATGGCACAAACTCAACAAAACCAACTATTTTAACAGGTGACACACAGAAAAAACAAGCGTCAAAAAATGACCGTAATGATTCAGATGATCTCATTGAAGATGCTATCATTGAGAAATAAACCATTGTTAATGAATTATTAATCATCTTTGCAAATAAATTTTTAAAATTATACTTTGAAATTCACTGATTTTAATCTTCATCCTTCATTAATGGACGGGCTAAATGCCATGTCTTTTAAAGAACCGACACCTATTCAAACCCAAACTATTCCTCTCATCATGGAGGGACACGATGTTTTGGGTTGCGCACAAACAGGAACGGGTAAAACGGCTGCTTTTCTTCTACCCATTTTACATAGCTTAACGGTAAATCCATCAGAAAAAATAGCCACGCTTATCATTGTTCCAACCAGAGAACTAGCCGTTCAAATTGATCAGCAACTGGAAGGCTTCTCCTACTTTACCCCCATCAGTGCCATTGCTGTGTACGGTGGTAGAGACGGACAATCACTTGACCTGGAAAAGAAAGCGTTAAAAGGAGGCGCCCCCATTGTTGTGGCTACACCAGGCCGACTTATCGCCCATATTGACATGGGCTACGTAAATTTTGACAGCCTTAGATATTTAGTGCTTGATGAGGCAGATAGAATGTTAGATATGGGTTTTGCTCCTGACATTATGAAAATAGTAAATATGCTTCCCAAAAAAAGGCAAACCTTGTTATTTTCCGCTACTATGCCTGCGCCGATAAGGAAATTTTCCCAACAACTTTTAAATAATCCCAAAGAGGTAAGTATCTCCATTTCAAAGCCGGCTGAAAAAATTATTCAGTCTATGTACGGCGTTGAAGATGAGCAAAAACCTGCCTTAGCTGAACAAATTCTTTCCGGTTTCAAAGAAATGGAAAAAATACTCATTTTTGCGGGGACTAAAATAAAAGTTAGACAGGTTTCTGATCGTCTGCTCAAAGCTGGCTTTGATGTCGCAGCCATTCACTCCGATTTAGATCAAACGGAAAGGGAAGACAGATTATCAGCCTTTAGAAACGGAAAATTAAAAATTGTGGTCGCTACAGACGTTCTTTCCAGAGGTATTGATATAAAAGGGATTGATTTGGTTATTAATTATGATGTCCCGGGCGATCCCGAAGATTATGTGCATAGAATCGGAAGAACGGGCAGAGCAGAGGCGGAAGGTATGGCTATTACTTTCGTAAATTATAAAGACAGACCCAAAATTTATGCTATTGAAAAAATGATGGGAAGAGAAATTCCAATTGCAAATAAAGGGGCTTCTTCAGCCAATCAATCTTCTGAAAATAAGCCGGAAAGATCAGATCAACGGAGAAAATCATATCCTCCAAAACATAAACCGCTAAACGGAAAAAAGAAAAAATTAGAATAGTCTGTCTTTTCCCAAAAATAAGAGGTAATTAATCATCTATTTAAGCGGACTTAATTAAATTTGTGAGAATGATAAAAAAATTATCTCTCAAATAAGCTCCTACGTATGAATTTACCCAAGATGCCCTTGGTTATCAAAAATATCGTTTCCTCCTTGATTAAGCCACTACAACCCATTAAAGTGCGTTGGGAGAAATATGAAAATGACCATC
>Ga0247841_10001633_pt1 | contig 48867 bp, 51 predicted proteins | sample LaCruzMarch2015__2_FD_192410 | JGI IMG/M metagenome (GOLD analysis project Ga0247841, IMG submission 192410) | Freshwater microbial communities from meromictic Lake La Cruz, Castile-La Mancha, Spain - LaCruzMarch2015_18m | ecosystem: Environmental > Aquatic > Freshwater > Lake | place: Spain... | reverse complement strand
ATAAGGTCCATGGACTAATAGCGAATTTTGCGCTATTATGTTTATTAACAATTGAATATAAAGTAGCCTAAACTCGGCATCCGCCGGGCATGGTGAAAAAGTCCTGACAGACATAAAAAACCCATCATATGGGGTTGTCTGTCAGGCCATGTCGGGAAACCGGCATGAAGGGTTTCGGCCCTTACCTATGTGGTGGGCTTTTTGTAACTCCGCCATATGGGATGCATAAAAAATATATGAATCTCACAAATATAGACTCAGGCGGTTCACCCGCTTTTTTAGACCAAGAACTTATTCGCTCTCGTATTAAGAATTTTTGGGGATACGGTAATCTTTCAGGCAACATTTGGCTCGTTGGAATGGAAGAAGGTCATAATGAAAGTAACGAGATACTTTTAGAAAGATTTAAAGCAACGGCTCACGGATCGATTTTTGATATCTTCGATGATCTCAAAGTAGATCCCGGACATGCGCGTTGGTTTGAAGATGATGCGCCGACACAAGCAACCTATCGACGTCTTATTTATCTTTTGCTTTATTTGCGAACAGGAAAAGAACCAACTCTGGAAGAAATCAGAGATTTTCAAATTAAACAGTTCGGAAGAAAAACATCAGATCATGCAGTACTCGAACTTATGCCACTTCCGGCTAAATCGACAAAAGAAAGCGATTGGACGTACGGTTCATCCGAAGTCGAAGGGCTGGAATCGCGGAAAGCATATCTCGAACAATATTCACCGGAGCGAATCGTTAAACTTCGGCACATGATCCGGGAATTTAATCCGAAACTGGTACTTTTCTATTCTCGCACATATCTTCCGTATTGGGAGAAGGTAGCACTCGATACTTTTCAAGAGGTGCTTCCGGGAAAATTGTCCGTCGTTCCGGACGAGAAAACGACTTACGCCGTCATTCCGCATTCAACATCAATCGGACTTTCAAATGCCGACATGAAAACAATCGCTGAAGCTTTGCTTAGTACTCATCCTCCTGTCTCTTAGGATTAATCGGCTGTCTTATCCCGTTGATTACAAGCGAAGTAATATGTCCGACACTTTCAAGAGACTCCCAAAAGTTTTTGGGGCGAGGTCGCATATAGTTTTTCTTGTTGTTATCAAGCCAGTATTTGATCGCTTGCATATTGCCTGAATTTATCTGAGTGATGAGCTTGCTCTCCGCAAGGTCGTTTACCGATTCGGTACCGTTCCCGAGGGCTTCATCAAGCCGATTTTTGAAATCGGGGTCTTCTTTGCACCAACGGTAAATCGTATTCCGCGACAGTCCGATCTTCTCGCAAGCGAGCGATATGTTCGGTATGGTCTTTATCTGTTCAAGAAAAGCATTTTCGTGTCTAAATCGTTTCATCGGCGTGAATCACTTTTACTTTATCTCCCGTCAGCTTCTCGTATCGACGAATCGCAAGATCGCAAAAAGCGGGTTCCATTTCGACGGCGAACACTCGGCGCTTCAGTTTTTCGCCCGCCATGATTGTACTGCCTGATCCGGAAAAACTATCGAGAATGATATCGTTCATCTTGGTGCATCGGCGAATCGCTTTTTCGTACACTTCGGGCGGTTTCATTGTGCTGTGCTCGTATTCGTTGCCGGGAAGGCGTTTTTCCATCCAGATATCGAGATGGTCGTGCGCTTCTTGGAGCAGGTTATTGCCGGTAGTCATTTCGGAATTCATCACTTCGTTGAGCTTATTCACTCCTTTGACGACATACGGCTTTCCGCGGACTCCATAGGTGCATGGTTCATAGCACTTGTTGAACGCAACGCCAGGCGTGGGGTTTTGACCGTTTTTCAGCCACAGGCACACTCTCTTGTTGATGATCCCGAGATCGCGGTAAAGCGTTTGAATAAGCCAGATGTATGTTTGATCTGACCAGTAGAAAATGTGGGCGTTCTCGTTCGTTACGGCGAGTGCGGCGACCATGCTCTTTTTAAGAAATTCTTTATACTCCTCATCGCTCTTGTGGTCATTTACCGTCCCGCCGTACTGCTGTTTTCCACCGATTCCTCCGTTGTAATCGACTGAAATATTATATATGGGGTCACTAAAAATCATCGATGCTTTTTCATTTCCGAGAAGTTTTTGAAGAGTTTCGGGCTTGGTGGAATCTCCGCAGATCAAGCGGTGCGAGCCAAGCTGTATGATGTCGCCGAGCTTCGTCTTCGGTTTGGTGATTTTCTTCATCTCTTCGCCGAAATCGAATTTTCCTTGTTTCAACTTGCTGTTCCAAATATCATCAAGTTCTTTCTGATCAAATCCGACGTCGAGCAGGACATCGAAATCGAGAGCTTTGAGCTTTTCAAAATCGAATTCTCCGGTGTTTTTATTTAAACGGAGATTCAGCTCTTTTTCTTTCTCGATATCCGGAATGTCCACGAATACGACCGGGACATCGGTCATTCCGAGTTCTTTCGCGATCTCGAAACGGAAATGCCCGCCGATGATTACGTTTTCCCGACATTTTGCGGAATTGCAAATGACCGGATCAACGAATCCGAATAGCTCGATGCTCTTTTTGAGCTGTTGGGTTTGTTCCTTCGTGTGCTTTCTCGGATTATATTCCGCAGGATTAAGACTGGTAATAGGTCGGTATACGACCTCAATGGTGTTTTTCGCCATATATTTTTGAGAAGGTGTTTTATTAAGCCCTCTCTAAACAACTGGCGAACGTTCACCGGCCACAAAAAATCCTCCGATTTTACGGAGGAAATGTTGTTGCAGTTTTCACTTTGCGTTAATTATCGTCGAGAAAGTCCTTTAGATCGTAAACTTGCGTGGCGTTTTCTTCAAAATATTTTTCCGTGTCCGAAGTTTCGTTTTTTTCTGCTCGTTCGATATCAAGAACAGTTTTAGTCGGTACGATTTTTCATTGTGGTATCTCTGAAAAGGATCAGAGTCGATTCCGAAATATTTTTTTAAACAGTCTGCCAATAATTGCTTTTGCTTTTTCAGACTTACCGAAGCGATCGGAGTTTTCCATGTGATTTCGTTATTATAATCCGCGAGTCCACGGAGAAATATCCATTGAGCGTTTGGAGAATCTGAACGAAGGTCTTGCATGCACATGTCCTTGTAATCCAGCGTTATTTTCACATCATGCTTCGTAATTTTGATGAATACAGTATGCGGGTCAACAAATCTCAATTGTATATCTTCCCAACAAGTATTTTTCGGAAGCCGAAGGGGTATCATTTCTTTTACAGAGGGGATTCCTCGCCGTATCTGTAGTTTTGTTTCGCTATAGATTGGACGGGTGATAATTCTCTCGCGTTTGACTTCTGGGACTGAATATGTCGGTGCAATCTCCTCAGATACTTTATCAATGGTGCCGTACAATTCTTCCATCTCGCGTAAAACGGGAAGAGTAAGAGCGTGCGTGTGTTCAACGGCTTTTCTGATTCTCTCAGCAATGCGATTAATTTCTTGCATTCTGCCTTGAAACGCAGGACTTTGCATCATTTGGATCACTGGCTCCATGTTTTTTGCTACAGTTTTACTCATTTGTGAAATTCTCTCCAATTCAGCCTTGGGGAGTAAAGAGTTATACATCCGTACCGAGCGTTCCGTGCTCGCAATAATGTCTTGAAGGTTTATTCGCATAACTTTATTATATCACAGACTTTTTTACGTAGTTTTAACTAAAAAAGAAAAAAACGAGAATTGATTTATGAACAAATAACGGGTACTATGTAATGGAATAGGCACAAAAACAGCTTAAAAAGACTAAAAAAAATAATGAGTTTAATTCAACAGGCGTCCGATCATAATCTTCCTTTGATTCAAAATATGGATCAAGAAACTTTATCGTGGATTATTGAAAATAATCCATTTTATGGTAATAAAATCAAAAAAAAAGATTTTTTAGAATCTGGGATTTTGGAGCAGATCAAACAATATTTACCAAAAAAAGAATGGTTTCTGAGCGATGAGATTTATCAAAGTATTCACGGAATAAGGCATATATTGCGAGTTTCTGTTAATGTAAGCAATTTACTCACATCAAATCCTTCTGACCTACCGTTTTCGAGAAATTGTCTTATCGCCGCATCTCTACATGACATTAGAAGACAGAATGATAAGGGTGATATTGGGCATGGCGAAAGATCGGCGAAATGGTTTCTCGATAATATTGAGATGATTTCAGAACATTACCAAGTTGTTTTGTCGGCGAATGATATAGAAGAAATTTCATCCTCGATATCTTTTCATGAAATACCTTACTCAGAATTATTTTCTGATAGTCGGTACCTGAAAAATAAGGATATTATTGATATTATTAAAACATCGGACGCTCTCGATCGTTACCGATTGCCAAAAACCAAATGGTGGATTAATGATCAATTCATTAAGATGATTCCAACAGAAAAAGAAAAAATATTTGCTTATGAATTAGTTGTTCTGAGCGAAAAAAAATATCTTGAAGGTGCAGACGGTGTTAATAGTGTTTTTTCAATTATTTAAATATATGTTACCAACTGATAAATTTAGTGAGTGGGCTGATGGACATGTTTTTTATAACATGTATCTTCATAACCCATCACAAAATAGTCCAAAGTGGCTTTTGGAGGAGAATGCTTGGCGTGTGCGTATGTCCGAAGCCCTTAACGGGCATTTGCTAACAAAAAATGCTTTTTTTGATGATATTAAAAATTCTGAAAAGATTTATCTAGCCCACACCACGAGTTCTCTTGATAAAGTTTTAGAAACAAAAAGTATTTTTTCAAGCGGAGGTTGTCTTATTGGAAGTATTTACTGTACACCCTTATCAAAAGAGGGTGATAAATTCAGAATGCATAACCTCGGGAAATATATTGTCGACACCGAAGCTCCTATCATCTACAAAAATATTGATGGAAAAAAAATAGATACAATTATATTTGAAATTACATTGCCTGATCATACGAAAAATAACTTAGTCGGCATTGATTATTTGAGGCTAGGCGAAGTACACTATTCAATTTATAAAGAACTCGAGTACTTGCTTTCATCGAAAGAAAGATATGATTTACATAACATTATAACAAATGATGTTAAGAATTCTATTGATTTTCTGAGTTTGTGTAATAACTATTATACATCTGGTAATAAAGTTGATAAAAGGATATTTTTTGAAACCTTTCATAACACAGTAAAGTTTTTGCCAATCCTTGGATATTTGTATTTTGAGGCTGTTTCAGAATATCTTATGTTGTATCAAGATAACGAGGAAGCAAAAAAATATGCCAAGTTGGGAGAATTTTATAACCCAAGTTACAAGGATTTGATGTATAGCTTACAGCCTTTGCTAAAAAAGAATTATAAACTAAGTTATTTCAATCCGAGTATCGATGATTTAGCAAGTTATATCATTGAACGAAAGATTTTTTCAAATTTTGATTTGGAACAAATGACAGATTATCTTTCTGAACGATTAGTTTTTTGGGTAAATACACGATTGTTTAATACGGATAAAAAAATTGTAGACTGGCGTAAATTTCGGTGGGATTTTGATAATTTAGTCGAAAATGCTAAGCCGCTGGTTGGCAACTTAATACATAGAGAACTTCGAAATTTTGGTCGCTATCCAAGTTTTTACTTCTATTTTGATCAAACAAAAGCATTACAGATTTGGAATTATTGGAATCATATGGATGTTATTGTTCCATTTAACGGAGTCTTTCCAAAAGGAGAAATTGGTATAAATCCAGCATATCCTGATTTGGAATACAAAGTTTATGTAGGCAAAGTTTTTAACGAAAACGGTTTGACCTATATAAAACAAGAAAATGAAATTGAAGTGGATATTGTTCCGAAGTTGGTTGATCTTAGGTTTACGGTAATGAGAAATAATACAAAATAACTTTTTTAATTTAGTTAATAATCAATTTTATGAAAGAAGATATCATTTTGGACGATGTAAAAAAAATAGAAACACAAGTTAAAGAATTACTTTCTCAAAACATCACACATGGACTTGGTCGCTCTCTGAGAAATCTACAAAAAGAGATCCAGTTATTTAATAATTTTATGGAGGGTAAAAACAAGTGGGAAAACAGTAAAAGTCAATTTGATGCTAAAAAAATACAAATAGGGGGTGGTAGTCACGTTTTAGATGGCTTTTTAAATGTGGATATCGTACCACCAGCAGATTTAGTTTGGGATGTAAGAGAGGGTCTTCCTTTTGCTGAGAATGGTACAGAATATATTTTTTCTGAGCACTTTTTAGAACATATCGATTATCCAACTTCCGTAAAAAAAGTTATTTCAGAATGTTTTCGTATTACGAAAGACGGTGGTAGAATTGTTATTGGGGTACCAGATAGCGAACTTGTCCTAAAAGCATATAACACAAAAGATGACGGCTATTATAAAGAAATCATGAGCAGGTGGTTCTCAAAAAGAGACTGCCTTAATGATTTTAATACGTACATAGATCTTGTGAATTACCACTTTCGCGATCAGGACGACCATGAGAAATATAACCCTCATTTCTGGGCTTACGATTTTGAAAAGATGGAATCGTTACTTAAAAATGCAGGATTTAAGCAAATTGAAAAATGGGACTTTGATAATTCCATTGCAAATCCAAAAAGAGAATGGGGTAGTCTCTATGTTACAGCTATTAAATAAATGAAAATTTATTTTGAAGTAAAAAGAGATCCGAATTTTACTCTAAATTGTTCAGAAGTATATTCTCCTTTAGGTGCACCGCCCGCATCAAAATTATCTCGAAATTCTTTCATTTCAGAGTCAGTGATCAAATGAATTTGTAATAGCTCTGCTGTTTCTTCTACTTCCTTTTTTGCCTGAGGTTTGTTTTCCTCATTCGAATAAGTTTTTTCAAGTTCAAGATGGAATCCCCATGTTTGCGTATATTTTAGTGCAATTTCAACTTTATTCGGGAGAATATAGTTAATTCTAAATTGTTCTGATGTTTGTGGTTTGATACCAAAAAGCAAACTAAACATGCTCACGGTTTGGTCGCAATGTTGCTCGTCAACAGGTATTTCGTACTCTGCGAACCCATTTCCAACTCCGACAGCGCCGTGCTTATATTTTATGACACATTTTTTCTCGCTTTTTGCGATAGATAGATTTTGCTCGGGTAGCACAAAAAAGTATGACACCTTATTATCATACGCCCTGGATACAGACTGCTTTTCTAGGAGGTCTTTTACTCGAGAAAAATCTTCTTCTGATAAAAAAGCTCTTTCTTCGTATTCAAATAAACTTGCCATATAGTATTTTTAATTATCACGCGTATAATAGTTCTATTCTATAGAAAAACATGAAGATTACAAGGAATATGGAGTACTTATTAAACAAAAATGATTTTCTTTGTTTGTGTGAAAGCCAGCCAAGCAATCCTGAGATTATTGACTTGTTCATACCAGGGTTCGGCGTAAATTTGTTTGGTTCCACACAAACGGATGAAATTGCCGAGGTTGTAAAGATAGCATACAAAGATATTTTACCCAACGAACACGCTTCCGTATTCTTCGAGTTGCAAAATTATAGCTCTGAAAACTATAATACCTCTTATGCTTTAACTTTTGAGGAACAATCTCAGAGGTTGAAAAAAGTATTAATTGCAATTACTGATAAATTTCCAAATTCAAAAATAAATATTACAGCACAATCCATTGGTTGTTTGGCACTAATTCCACTAATCGAATTTCTACAATCAAACAATTTTTTGCTTCACAATCTTGCTTTGTGGGGTCCTCCAACACTTGAAACAGATAATCATGCAGAACGACTGTCTGGAGCTTTTATTAATAGAGAAGGAACCATTATAAATTTGAAAGGTAAAAGCATACTTCAATGCAAAGATCAGAAAAAACTGATTGTCGAAAAAGAATTCTGGGAATCACTGTCTAGAAATACATTGGTTACAAATTTAAAGAATATTTCGAGTTTGTTTTCATCCGTATTTCTGTTTTTTGCTTCAGAGGACAAGCTTTATCCTGATGATATTTTGTATTACAAAAACTCTATGACAGATAATTGCATACTTATTCCAATAAAAGGAGATAGTCACACCTTTCGCAAGCCAGAAATGATAATAAAATTGCGTGATTTAATGATTCGATACTATCTAAAACAACAAAGTTAAGAAGATAATTGTTGTAATTTTCGAGCTAATTTGTGTCACTTTTGTCACTTTTTGTAAAAAACAATGACAAGAAAAGTCCAGAGAACAGAAATCAAGAAGAAATAGGTAGAATATTAGGAACTTTTCTACCGTTACCAGATCAAGATGGAAGGTAAACATTAAATTATATACAAAGAAAGCTCCTCTCGAAAAGGGTCGAAATGAAGATCAAAAAGAGTTAAAATAAGCCTTGTGGTGCAATGAATCCTTGGGTCGCATCTCGAGAAGGCTCACAAATTAATACTTCGTCGTCCGTCCCGCCCCATTTCAACGGGGCAGGCACTCAAAAACGAAACAATTTTCGCGCTTTTGTAGAAAAAACGTGTTTGTCTCCTGTTCTCAGTAGGGCACAAAAAGGCCGCTCACGTGGAGCGGCTTAAAAATTTTTGAGGCTGATTCTGGCGCGAGTGTGAGGAATCCTTATCGAGCCGACGGCCGGTGTGCTTCTCTCATCGCGACGAGGGAAGGGTTTAGTCTGTTCTTCATAACCCTGTAGATCGTTTCCAACGCCGGGTACCTATCGAGCGTCTCCGGTGTTGGTATGTAATATCCCAACGCCCAAACACCGAACCCAATCATTAGAGGTGAAAGCGAGTCGCGCTCAGCCTCGTATCGAGCCGCAAGGCTCTCGAGAAACGGCAGAGACTCGTTTCTCAGATCGTCTCTATCAGTATCAGACAAGATGTCTGCGGACAAGACGCTCATGAGAACAAGCTCAAGCGGCCACGGCGCGGAATACATCGCCAGGATTTCCTGATCGGTCATGGGGCCACCTCGTGAATTTATCTTATAAAACCTTGTTGATTATATCATTTATATAAGGTTGTGTCAACGGGGTTTCCCTCGCCCCTCACCACGCCCCATTTTTATTCTTTACCTAAAAACTCTTTAAGGAATTCAAGATCTCTGGTGATATTAAAGGCGGTATTATAGTATTGGACCTCTCCGGCCAACACTCTTTTGTATTCACTCTCTAAAAGTTCCAAAGCGTCTTCGGTGGTAAACCACTTTACGTGCAAGCCGTTCTCTTTTTCCGAATCTGTGAGCACTTGCTCTTCTTGTTCTCCCGATATTTTTGCGACGGCGCAGTGGCTTATGCAATGTTTCTTGTCTCTGTTGCGGTAGTCGTCGATGGTTCCGATCATCTTTACTATTTTCGTGTCGTAACCCGTTTCTTCCTTCACCTCTCTTATAATCCCGTCTTCCACTTTTTCGCCGTCATCAACGCCTCCGCCCGGCAGAGTATAGATATAATGTACGGTCGTTCCGACCAAGGCAATTTTTTGTTCGTTATTAAAAACGATCCCTTTTCCGGTGACCCTGTCCTCAAAAACCACTTCCTCGTATTCTCTTTTTGGGAATATGTCTTTTTCGTAGTTTGTTCTTATGTGCTTCATGCAATTTCAATATAGTCGAAAACTAACGAAAAATCTATGTTTTGATTGTCGTGGGCGAATGGATATTATTTATATATGGAAATATACGAGATTCCATGACTCTTCTCGGGCAACGTAAAAATATATCACTATCCGAGCATTACGCCTTCAAAAAAGTTCTTTTTGTTGGAAATGGGGTGTCGGTTATGAAAATTCTTGAGATGTTGCTTGTGTCTGTGTGCATTCTCATTGCCTACGTGATTAGGTTTTTGGATTGGTTGTTCGTCCTGTTGGCAAAAATTGCGGTCGTATTGTTGTTCGTTGGAGTATTTGTCGGAATTGCGAACGAAGTTTCCGCGTTGCCCTTATTTTGGCAGAGTCTTTGCCTGAAAAGCGCCATTTTCCTCGGTACATTGTCCTTTGTTTTCACAATGACTCTTGCGGTGCGGAAACCGGATAAATTTTCCAAGATATTCAAATAAAGATGGATATTAAAAACGCGTCGAGGTGTGCGCGGTGACGGGGATGAATTCCTCGTCATTTTTTATATACTCAAAATTTAGCAAGAAGCCCGGGTTTTTAATAAAATAAAGCCCCGAAGCCATCGGGGCGGTCTCTTCCGTTATTGCTTTTGTGGTAATGGCCCGCATAAGGCGACCATTGCTCTTAGTGCAATAACGGTAATTGCACCGATGACAGCGACCGTGAACGTCGACTCGGCTGCGATTATTGCGACGAATACGGCGCTTGCTTCGCATATGGTGCGAGCCAGAGTGCTCCACCGTCCAAGCCTGTTGGTGGCCTGGAAATACCCGTCCACCCCAAGGAAGGTGAATGCCAAGAGAAATAAGTATTCCACTTTTTTGTACCTCATTACTAAAACGACTTATATTCTACTATCTTTATATTATTTTGTCAATCCCTTCGTTTTTTCTCTTCTAAAAACACCTTCGCCAGTCGCAGCTCGTCGTATGAATATTTTTTGCCCAAAATCTCGCGGAATAGGGGTAAGGGCGAAGATGTCCCTCGTTTCTGACTAACGAAGGGCTGACGCCGCTTAAAGAGAGCTGGGTTAGGTGAGGTCCTTGTTTCAAAAAAAATGTCCCGACAGCGTGGTGCTGCCGAGACGATCCGATTTCCTTTTAGTGATTACAGTTCGTCAAGGACGGACTTGATGATGTATTCGAAGTCGTCTGGATCGATGCCTTCTGCACGGACTCTGATGGTCTGTTCGCGGGCGTAGACACCGGTCTTCGCTTCGGTCGTGGGAGTCGGCTTCCTGGCGGCGGCGTGAACCTCCTCAGTGAAGGACTTCAATTCAGCCGCAAAATCTGCGGGGAGGACGGCATCGGCGAGGCGGGGAATATCCCTCTCGAGGAGAACATAAAAGATAGACGGAAAGCCCACCAGGTTTCCACCGATCCGTTTCCCTGTAAACCCATCCACTCCGGACTGCAGATCATACAGAACCAGCTGGCATGCCATTGCGAACCCTGTCGGAACCAGCTCCGAGTTGAGCCGAGTCGCAAGGTATGCCGCGAATTCGCAGAGATTCGGGTCGGCGTCCGGAAGGTATTCCCGGAGGTTCGCGAGCTTCTGTTTTGTTTCGGTCATGTCAAGGAGGAGGTGATTGTCGTAGGTTTCTTTCATTTTTCAAAATCTAAGTGAACCGCGGAAACCCCCGCGTAGGGAGGTTAAGAACCTGGGATAGATAATATGTTACTTTTTAAATTCTGTTAAGAGCAAGGCCACGTACTTTGGCAATCTCGGCGGTGGTGGAGTTTTTTGAGGATGAATTCTTTGGTGCAGTCGAAGGTCGAACCTCCGTAGGTCGGTCTTTCTGGTTTTTCTTCGTATTCAAAAACAACATCGTCTTCTTATCTACCAAGACTAAATCATAAAATTTGTTTGCCATTCTCTTTATAAAAAAATAAGTCCTGTTTTTGACAGGACTTATTGCGTGATTCATCCGATTCTTTAGTTCTTAAGAAGTACCGTTCTGGGCTTTAGTGATTGAGAAATGCAATACTGTGACGGGAATAGCTCGCAGTAATCTTTCACTTCACGGATTGTCACGTTTTCGTCGAATGCTTTTTTGTAGAGTCGTGCATACTTTTCCGCTTTCTTTCTGTATTTTTCGATGACGACGATGACGGTTCCGTCTGTGTTCAACAGCCCTTTGATGCCACCGCCAAAAGACGGGTCGAATATACTCCATTTTGTCGCGATAACCTCCAATTCCTTGGAGAGAACAAGTGTTCCGTCTGTACTGCCGCCGAGAATATGATAATCACCCCGATGGAACAGACCAAAGGATCGACGGATCACTTTGTTGACATCTTGGACCTTCATGAGACGCTCCTTCTAACCCCTAGTTGTGATAAGTTTGTCACGACTTTCTAGTGGATATTATACGTTCTTTTGTTGAGAAGTCAATTTTTTCGTAAAAAGTCTTGTTTTGTAAATATTATCTCGATATTTTGCATATATGTTATAATTTTTATTTTTCCAAAAACATTCTCGCCAGTCGCAGCTCGTCGTATGAATATTCTTCGCCTAAAATCTCGCGGACCGGAGTGAGGGCGAAGGTATCGGCTTTTTGGAAGGCGTCTCTAATGACTTTGAGCCGGTTCGGGGCCGGTTTCAGGTAGTCAATATCGAGTTCCGGATCGGCGGCGGAAAGTTTTTCGACATGGCTGAGAATCGTCGAGAGAGCAAGGCCGCGGATCTTAGCAATCTCGGCGGCGGGGCTCTTTTTGAGGATGAATTCTTTGGTGCAGTCGAAGGTCGAACCTTCGTAAATCGTTCTTTTCGGTTTTTCTTCATATTCAAAAATAGCATCGTCTTCCGTTGCGAGCTCCGGTATCTGGTGTTCTTCTGAGTAGTCACGGATGACGTTTAAGAATTGTTCCCCAAATTTTTCGAGTTTTTGGTTGCCGACTCCGTTTATTTTCAAAAAAGCATTCTCGGTTTGCGGAAAATACGTTGCCATTTCGCGGAGCGTTTTGTCGCCAAAAATAATATAAGGCGGAACGTTCAAACGCTCGGCTTCCTCTGTGCGAAGCGTTCGCAATTCTTCAAAAAGAACGGGGTCGAAGTTACTGTTCTCAACGAGCAAACTTTTTCTTTTTGGTCTCGTTTCAGAGATTGTTTCGTCCGGTATCTCTACCGAAGTTTCTCCCGTGCAATGGTCGCAATTCCCGCAATTTTTTTCAGTGTATGTTTCGTCAAAATAGTTCAGGAGAAAACGTCGACGGCACCCGTTCAGTTCTCCGTAGGAAATGACACGATCAATTTTTTCACGCGCTTTTTCTTGTTCTTCGTCCTTCATTCCACGTATGAAATAGTCGTGTTTAAACTTGTCTGCGTAGGAAAAAAGGAGAACACAAAGGGCTGGGAGTCCGTCGCGCCCGGCTCTTCCCGTTTCTTGGTAATATCCTTCGACTGATTTCGGGAGGCTGTGATGAATAACGAGTCGCACATCGGGTTTATCTATCCCCATACCGAAGGCAATTGTGGCGACGATAACATTCACTTTGTCGTGAATAAAGTTTTCCTGATTCTCGTTTCTTTTTCTCGGGTCGAGGCCTGCATGGTAAGGAGCGGCTTTGATTCCTTTTTCTTTGAGCTTGTCCACCAATTTTTCCGTATCGTTGCGCGAGAAACAATAGATGATCGCGCTCTCGCTAACGTGATTTTTGAGAAGAGAAATAATCGAGCGAAACGAATCTTTTTTGGGTAGTACTTCGTATTTCAAATTCTGACGGTTGAAACTGGAGATGAAGAGTTTTGGGTTACGAAGGTTAAGCTGTTTAACTATATCGTCGCGGACTTTTTCTGTGGCGGTTGCGGTAAGGGCAACCATCGGCACTTCGGGAAACATTTCACGCAGTTTTTTTAGGTTCCGATAATCCGGACGAAAATCATGACCCCACTCCGATATGCAGTGCGCTTCATCGATAGCGATCAGGCTTATCTTTAAGGTTTGAAGAAAATCTTCAAAGCCACGGACGGCAAATCGTTCAGGCGCCACATAGAGGAGTTTCAGCTCGCCTGTTTTTGCGCGTCGCATTATTTCCGCTATCTCGTCTTGTGAACGAGAGCTGTTGATGAGTTCGCTTGCCGCGCCGTTCGCCTGCAGAGCGTCCACCTGATCTTTCATGAGAGAAATGAGAGGAGAAACAACAATGGCGACACCATCCATCATGAGTGCGGGAAGCTGGAAACAAAGAGATTTTCCTCCGCCTGTCGGCATGAGAACGGTAGCGTCGCGCCCTCTCATTACATGCTCGATGATTTCTTTTTGAAGCGGTCGGAATTCATCATATCCGAAATATTTTTTTAGTGTGGTTTCCATAGGTGGTACCGCTCATTATATCGGATTGCGAAGGGAAAGAAAAATCGACAGAATTTTTCGGTCGGAACACCATATGGTATAATAAACCTATTATTATCAAGTTTGTTTATAAAATTTATGGGAATGGAAAGCTTTGGGGTACCTTTAAATCCACAAGAACAAAGGGTCGTTGACCTTGCGGGAAGCGCCGTGGAGAGTACTAATGTTGCATTATTACAGGGTAATATCGAACGGGTTGTCGCTAATCTTGCGAATATTAAATCCGCCGATTGGATACAGCTAAGAACGGCGGTCGAGAATTTGGAAGGGGAGGAAAAGCGGGCGGTTGATAGTGCTGTATCGATGCTTGGGAGAATGCGAGATCTTCAAGATAAAGAAAGTGTCGTGCGTCGGGCGGCTCGGGACGTCGTAGACCTTGCTCGTGCCCGCAAAGTACTCGAAGATCTTCCAGGGATATCGCAAGATATCGTATGGGGTGCGAAATGTCTGTATGAAGCTGTGGCTCTTGTAGCGGACGAAAAAGATGTTCAAGAGTCGTTAAGATATTCTCCGGCTGTTATGACTCCAGAAGAACTAGAAGCGGCAAAAGAAAGAGTGAGAAATACAAAAGTAAGCTAATGGTAAAAACACAAAAAGCGCCGCTCGGCGTTTTTTTGAACTTTTTGAATTATCTCTCCAGATCGAGCGTTTCGTCTATTCGTATCTTTTCGACAAAATCAGGGACGTGGCTGACAAGTATCATTGCGCCGTCGTACTTGTTGAGCGCTTCAGCAATGATCGGAATATGACGGAAATTTATGTGATTTGTCGGTTCATCTAAAATGAGTAGTCCTGGCCTTTCCAGGACGAGGCGCGCGAAAGCGACAAGCCCTTTTTGCCCTTCGGAAAGCGTGCCGATCTTTGAATAGGCGACATCGCCCGTTAAAAGAAAACCGGCGGCAATGCTGCGTATTTTTTCTTCGGTCTGTTTCGGGTCGGCTTCGCAGAGCGAATGATAGACCGTATCGTCAAAATTGAGCGTTGAAAAATCCTGGCGGTAATATCCGATTTTTATGTCGGGCGGTATGGTCATTCCATAAGCTTCGCGTTTTGCGATGAGCTCGAGGAAGGTGCTTTTGCCGATTCCATTCGGTCCCGCAAGCAGAAGATGGCGATTTCTTCCGAGCCTGACACTGGTCTTGTGCTGAACGATTTTGCCGTTGTGGTATGTTTTGAACGAGGTAAGTTCTATAATTCCGCTCATATTTGGTTGAGAGGGAATAATGAACGGACGAATTGTTTTATCTTCTTTTCGGACGTCGATTTTTTCTTCTTCCATCTCTTCCGCTTTTTCGCGCATTCGTTTTGCAACCATGCGCATTTGGCCTCCTTTCATGGCGAAGAAGTTTGCTTTGTCTTTGTTTGCTTGAATTTCTTTTGCGAGCTGGGCGTTCTTTCTGTTCTCTTTTTCGAGCCGTGCGAGAATTTGCTCGCGAACGTCAAAGTAGTTACCGACGTATTGTTCCACTTTTTTGGTGAATACGTCGAGGTAAAGAACGCCATCGGTAAAGCTATTCAAGAATTCCGCATCGTGCGAAATAACGATGACGGTTTTTTCGTATTTTTTTAAAAAATTCGTAAGGTGCTCGATGCCGGCTTTGTCGAGATTGTTCGTCGGTTCGTCGAGAAGGAGCAGATCCGGTTTTTGAATGAGCGCCGAAGCGAGGAGAAGCCGCGCTTGCTGTCCGCCGGAAAAACTTCCGACCATCCGATCTTTCGGGGCGTGGAGATTTACTACTTCCAATATAGCGTCGATCCTCGGATCGATGTCGTACACTTTTTTGGAAAAACTTTTTTCAAAAAATTCGCGGACGGTGAGTTCGAGGTCGTCGCGCGGAATGACTTGCCGTGAGACCGCTATTGAAATACCGTTCACAATGTTTATTGTGCCGTCCGTCGGTTCAATCTCTCCGGCGATAAGTTTAAACGTTGTGGTCTTTCCTCCGCCGTTCTGTCCCATGATCGTCGTTTTTGATCCGCGGCGCACGGTAAAATCAACCTCCTCCAGAAGAGGTATTGTTTCTTTGTACCCAAAAGTAACGGCGTCAAACCGTAAAATAGTGTCATTTTTTGCCATTAGGAAAGAGAATAACACATTTTTTATCGTTTGGCGAGGAAAGGGACTTTATGCACTAAAAAAGCAACACGAAAATTTCACTATGTTATAATTACTATAAATAATATACTTAACCTATGGATGACATAAAAAGCAATGTGCAGTGCATCCCTCTCGAAAGTTTCGAAAATTTTCATGCCGGATGTGTTCTCGTTGGAAAAGATTGGAGATATCTTTATGTAAACAAATCAGCCGAAAAACATTGGCGCAAGAAAAAAGAAGAACTTTTGGGAAAGACTGTGTCGGAAATTGTGCCGGGTATCGAAAAAACGGAGTTGTTTACAGCGATAAAGATTGCGATCGATGACGGTAAACCTGGACACCTTGCTTCGTTTCCTCTTTTCCCGAACGATGACCCCGAGCGATACGAATTCAATATAGAGATATTTCCCCATGGAGTATTGATCGCGAGTCACGATGTCACCGAGGAAAGTAAGATCAAAGAAAAAACGGAAGAAGCGATACGTGAAATGAACCAGGCGGAAGAGTTGTTGGGCGTTGGGAGTTGGATTGCTTTGGGTATGGGGGAGAATTCTTCAAATACAATTTGGTGGTCTCCTGAAATGTATCGACGCGCGGAAGTCGATTCGACAAAAAAAGATTTGACTTTTAAAGATGTACTCGATCTGTTTCCTCAGGAAGAAGCTCAAATATATGAGGGGCTTATACGAAGAGCCCTTGAGACGAAAGCTCAATTTGAAATAGAACTGCCGATGGTCCCCGGGAAAAAAACACGGTGGGTTATTTGCCGAGGCGGGCCGATTTTTGACAAAGACGGGAAGATAGTCGGGTTGAGAGGCACTGCTCAGGATATCACCGAACGAAAAAAAATAGAAATCGCATTGGAACACAGTGCTCATGAAATGAGTGAAGCTCAACACTTGGCAAAGATAGGGAGTTTTACTGCTATGGGCGATGGGTCGGGACCTGCGGTAATAACGTGGTCGCCGGAGATGTATGAAATTGCTGAGGTTGATCGCACCAATGAAGCTCCAACACTTGAGGACGTGACAAAGATGTTGCTCCCCGAATACGCTCAAAAATATGTTGAGGAGATTCAAAAAATGCCAGTTGAAAAAAAAGGTTTTGAATTAGAATTACGAGTAATACCCGGGAAAAAAGTCGAATGGATTGTTTCTCGGGTCGTTCCTATCTTCGACACGGGCGGAAATTTTATAGGATTGCGCGGTACTGCTCAAGATATTACGGAAAGAAAAGTCAGGGAAGAAGAAATTCGTCAAATAAATATAGAGTTGAATGATGCCGAGAAAATGGCAAAGGTGGGAAATTGGATGGCGGTTGGTACGGACCCCATTAATGCGAAAGTGTCGTGGTCAAAAGAGCTCTTTCGAATTGCAGATCGCGACCCCGAAAAATTCGTCCCTTCTCTTTCTGCTCAAATGGATCTTTTTGCTCCGGAAGACGCCGGAAAACTCGCTTCTGCTGTGACACATTCCATGACGAGCGGGCAATCCTATGATCTTGAGCTTCGAACCAAAGCCGGACCGGAAGGGAAAATAAAATGGATATTTTCTCACGGGGAAATGTTGTTAAACGAAAAGGGCGAGGTTATCGGCATGCATGGCACGGCGCAGGATATTACCGAGCAGAAAAGTTTGGAATTAAAAATTACAGCGTTAAATCGAGCATTAAAGGCGATAAGCGACAGTAATCAATCGCTCATTCGTGCCAAGACCGAAGAGGAAATATTGCAAAAAATGTGCAATGCCATTGTGGATGCAGGCTATGGATTTACGTGGATTGGGTATCCCGAGAATGATAATGAAAAAACCGTGCGCCCGATAGCTAGGGCGGGATATGATGAAGGGTATCTTGATGTGATAAAGATTTCGTGGGCGGATAACGAATTGGGTAATGGTCCAACGGGTCTTGCCATACGGACAGGGGAGCCACATATTTTAAATGATATATCATCAGCACCGCCGTCTTATTCTCCATGGAAAGAAGAAGCGGTAAAAAGAAAATTTAAAAGTTCGGTTGCTCTCCCTATAATGCTTGATGGGGTTGTCGGAGCGCTGAATATCTATTCATACGAGGCAAATGTTTTTGATGAAGAAGAAATGGGCCTATTGAAAGAACTCGCGTCCGATCTTTCGTATGGGATCAGGGCTCTCAGAAACGCGAAAGAGAAAGAGAAGAACATAGAACGCATTAAGGAATTATCCGACGTGCGAAGTAAATTTTTGGCAATTGTGTCGCATTAAATGAGAACACCCCTCACTGTTTTTCAATGGAACCTGGAGATGCTTTTGGGGGAAGATCTTGGTTCATTGAAAGAAACACAAAGGGAATACTTGCGGATGATTTATGATGCAAACGAGGAAATCATTTCTCGAATTGACGAGTTGTTGACGGCTGTCAATATAGAGGAAGGAACAGCGCTCGTAAAAAAGGAAAATATAAGTTTAGACAGTATCGTTCTTATTTCCATGAAAGAACTTGAAAAGCGAAGCAAATTAAAAAAGGTCGCTTTTACTTATGTTCCGCCGGTAAAACCTCTTCCTTCTATTTATGGTGATGCAAACAAGCTTCGTCTTGTGCTTCATATTCTGTCAGAAAACGCTGTGGACTATACGGGCGAAGGGGGTTCGATTTCCGCTTCTCTTGCTGAAAAGGGAGGGAAAGTCAGGTTTGAGATCTCAGATACGGGTATAGGCATACCGGAAGTTGATCAATCAAAGATTTTCGAACGATTTTTCAGAGGGTCGAACGCGATGCTTGTGGAGACGGATGCTTTTGGTATCGGTTTAACTCTTGCGAAATATTATGCTGAAAAACACAGTGGTTCTGTCGGCTTTCAGAGCAAGGAAGGTGTCGGGTCAACTTTTTGGTTTGAGATTCCGATTCTGTCGGATTAAAATGAAATGATCGGTTATTCGGAAACATAAAAAAACGGCGCCGTTCGGCGCCGTTTTTTTGACGGTGAAAAAATTAAAAAACGCTCAGGTATCTTTCACCCCGGTCTGCGAGAACCGTTACGAATATTTTGCCTTCGGTATTTTTGCTCAAATGTTTGATCGCCGCGATATTTGCGCCGCTGCTTATTCCCACCAGCAAACCGTGTTCTGACGCCATCAGTTTTGCTTCGAGTACGGCCTCTTCCGTGGAAACTTTTTCTACTTGGTCAATATATTCTTTTTCGACAAGATCGGGAATGAAGCCCTCGCCGATGCCTTGAATGCCGTGCGGTCCCGGTTTGTCTCCGCTCATGATCGCGGATTCTTTCGGCTCGACCGCAACGATCGTAATGTTCGGATACTTTTGTTTCAGTTCTTTGGCAACACCGATTAAAGTGCCGCCCGTGCCGACTCCGTGAACAAAATAGTCTATTTTGTCTCCCGCTTGCACCATGATCTCTTGGGCGATGCCTTTCTCGTGCGCCAGCACATTATTCGGGTTCGAGAATTGATCCGGAATCCAGGAGTTCGGCGTTTCTTTTGCAAGCTCTTCTCTTTTTTCGATTGCACCGGCGGGTCCTTTGCTTTTTGGCGTAAGGATCACTTTCGCGCCATATCGTTCCATCATCTGTTTTCTTTCTTTACTGACATCTTCCGGCATCGTGGCGATGAATTTATATCCGTATATCGCGGAAAGGGCAGCGAGTGCGATGCCTGTATTTCCAGTCGTTGCTTCAATGATAGTCGTTCCTTTTTTCAGGAGGCCGTTTTTCTCGGCTTCTTTGATCATGTATAAGGCCATACGATCTTTCACACTGCCCGTCAGATTGTAGCCTTCAAATTTGGCGAGGAGAGTATTTTTTTGGGGACCGAGATCAAGCCGCACAAGCGGAGTATCGCCTATCAATTCCTCGATCTCTTTTATTCGGTCCTTCATAGGTGACTACATTATAGCATGAAAATATCTGTATTGCAAATCGTCCTCGAAACCGCTCGCGCGGATGTAATCATAAATTATCCACACAGTTAGTTCATATTTTTTTTGATTGGTGTACAATGGAACGCAATATGAAACATATTATCGAATCGCAGCAGTTCGATTTGGTGTTGATCGAAAAAATATTCTCCATTGCGGACAAGCTGGAGAAGAAAACCGACAATTCTCTCAAAGGAAAAATTATGGCGTCACTCTTTTATGAACCGAGCACAAGGACTCGGTTTTCTTTTGAGTCGGCTATTCTTCGGCTCGGCGGGTCGGTTATCGCTACGGAGAACGCACGGGCCTTTTCTTCGGTGGTGGCGGGAGAAACGCTCGAAGATACCGTCCGCGTCATAAGTCAATATGTCGATGTGATCGTTATGCGCCATTACGAACAAGGCGCGGCCGAGCGCGCCGCCGCGGTTGCAACCGTTCCGGTCGTGAATGCCGGAGGAGCCGAAGGTCAGCACCCGACGCAGGCTCTGCTTGATCTGTATACGATAAAGCGCGAACTCGGGAAAATAAACGGGATCGAGATCGCATTTGTCGGGGATCTCAAGAACGGCCGAACCATTCGTTCACTCGCTTATCTTCTCGGTAAGTTTAAGGATATAAAGATACATTTTGTCTCACCGAAAACGCTTGCGGTCGGTGTGGATATTCTCGCGTATCTCGATCGCCATCGAGTTATCTATACGGAGAACGAGACGTTGGAAGATGTCGTCGATGTGGTGGATGTGCTGTACCAAACACAGGTTCGTGCCGATAGCTTTCTGACTAAGGCCGAATACCAAAAACACAGATCGTGTTGCAAGATCGATCGCCGTACTGCGGATCAAATGAAAAAAAGATCGGTGATCATGCACCCGTTGCCTCGCGAGGGCGAGATATCCGCAGATGTGGATGACTCTCCGCACGTCGCTTATTTCAAGCAGGCGCATTACGGATTGCTGCTGCGAATGGCACTTTTGAAATATGTGCTGTCGAAGTAGAGAATTTTTCTTGCGGAGGTCGGTTTACAAAAACGTTTTTATAACATACTATATAGGGATAAATGTCAAACGAATTATCAATGGAAACCGGGTTGTCCGAGGCGCTGGTACGCCGTATTTCGTCTGACAAAAAAGAGCCGACATGGATGCTCGAAAAGCGGCTTGCCGCGCTCAAGACCTATTTGGAAAAGCCGATGCCGGAATGGGGTCCATCCCTGGAAGGGCTCGATCTCCAAAATATGACTTATTATGTTTCTCCTGAGGTGGCGGAAAAACAAAATTGGAAGGAATTGCCGAAAGAAATCTCGGACACTTTTGAAAAGCTTGGCATACCTGAGGCCGAACGCGATTATCTTGGCGGTGTCGGTGCTCAGTATGATTCCGGCGTGGTGTATCATCGTATCAAGCAAGAGCTCGCGGACAAAGGTGTTATCTTTGAGAATATGGACGTTGCGCTGCAAAAATATCCCGATCTTGTGAAAAAGTATTTCATGACGAAATGCGTCTCGCCCGCCGAACATAAATTTGTAAGCTTGCATGCGGCGGTATGGAGTGGTGGCACATTTATTTATGTTCCAAAAGGCGTGAAAGTTGCGTTGCCTCTTCAGGCGTATTTCCGAATGAACCGCGAAGGCTCCGCGCAGTTCGAGCATACGCTCATCGTTGCGGATGAAGGTTCTTCCGTCGAATATATAGAAGGGTGTTCGGCACCGAGATACAACTCCTCATCGCTCCACACCGGATGCGTTGAACTTTTTGTGCACAAGGGCGCGCGTATAAAATATCTGAGCATTGAGAATTGGTCGAAGAATACGTATAACTTGAACACAAAGAAAGCGTTGGTGTATGAGGATGCGGAGGTGCAGTGGGTGAACGGCAATCTCGGTTCCGCTGTTACTATGCTTTATCCTTCCTCGGTATTGCTTGAACGCGGGGCACGGTCGGACAGTCTCGGTATCGTTGTGGCCGGAGAAGGTCAGTGGCAGGATACCGGCTCAAAAGCCATACATCTCGCGCCGGGAACTTCTTCGACGATCCGATCCAAAAGCGTTTCAAAGGACGGCGGCATCTCGAACTATCGCGGTTTGGTCCATGTGGCCAAGAGTGCAGAAGGTGCGCGGTCCTCGGTGGTGTGCGATGCGCTTATTTTGGATGATGAATCAGAATCGAACACTTTGCCTTCAATAAAAAACGAGAACAATCAGGCGGAGATCTCTCATGAGGCGCGAGTGGGGAAGATCGGCGCCGAGGAAATATTTTATTTGCAGAGCCGGGGAATTTCCGAAAAGGAAGCGGAGAGGATGATCATTACCGGTTTTGTTGATCCTATTATCAAAGCTCTGCCTTTTGAATATGCAATTGAGCTGAACAAACTCATCGATCTTGAAATGGACGGGAATTAAAATTTGTAAAATACGGCTATCTGATAAATGCTCACTTATTCGCATATGCGAATAAGTGAGCATTTTGGTTTTTGGTAAAAAAGCCGCCGCGACATTTCGTCGGGGCGGCACCCTCTAGGTAAAGGTCTTAATCGTCGTCTTCGGTGAGGCCGGCTTGGATCTTCGCGGATCGTGCTTTGGCGTGGGCATAAACAGCCTGCGATCTCCGTTCTTGAGCACGCTTCCGGTCTTCCTCGTCGGTCGTTTCGAGGACAACGAGGACACCTTTCTCGATCTTCTTTACCTTGCAAGGGGTAAAAGGAACGAGACCGCCGTCTGTGATGACTGTTTTGAACATCTGCCCTTCAGTTACCCCGGGGTATCTTTCTTCTTTCCCGAGATAGACGAGGAGTATCTCTGCCATGCTCTCGGTTATTTCTATCGGTGACACTTGCCACTCACCGATTTTGTGATATCCGCCCATCGGGATTCGAATCTCTTCTTTCTCGTGTTTTTGAGCTGCCGCCTCATTTATGCGCGCGAGGTTGTTGCGCCATTTTTCGTCGCTCATGGTTTTGACTCCTCTTTTTGCAATAGGGAGACAGCCTTTAACCTGTCTTCCACGATAGAAACCGCGGCTTCCAGTTGTTCGCTGTGGTACCGATAGGTCATCGGACCCATCTGCATGATGACCATGACAGCCGGAAGGTCTTCGCAGCAGAACACTCCGAGCGAGAGTTTCCGGATTTTTTCTTGCAGAGATTCTGCACGTTCCAGTAACTTTTGCAGCGTCTCCTCCTGTGGAGACGGCCCCATTTCGCTTGCGTAATGACCCATATTATTCTTTCTCCTCCTTTTTGGTCGTTGTGGTTTCCGGGTAATTCCAGTCGTAATAACGAACTTCGAAATCCTCCGGATGTCCGCCCGAGGGAACGTAGATGTACCAGTTTTCGGCCATAATCTCCTTCCTCTCTGACGTCTTTCTTATAGAAACATTAACACACTGCGAGGCAAAACAAAGTCAACGAAAAACCCTGTATAGGGCATGTCTGCTCTGTCCGAAAGCTTTACCGATATTTTCGAACCGGCTTTAAGAGTTTTGTCTTTGCTGTCGGTGCGTCGCAATAGGCTAAACTCTGCGATTTTTCCGGAATCTCCCGCGGGTTCATCATCTTTTACGCGAGTTATTTTCTCCAAAGTAATGATCCAGTCGTCCGTCTCGATTCGACATTTTGTATGAAGTTCGACACGAACCAGCTTTTCCTGTTTTTTGTCCATTTCTTTAACCTTCTTTCAGTTTACAACTCTAAAAAAACAGTATATTGTTTAGTGATAAATGTCAATTAAGGAAACGGATGTAAAGAATATTTCGGAAGCGCTTGGTGAACAGGCGTTTTTTGGAGCATTTCGAGTGCAGGCGCTTCTCGAAGCGGAGCATTTACCCGAGCGAACGCTTAAATACGGACTTGGTATTTTCTCATCTGTTCCGGAAGAAAAACGGACATGGAATAGGGGTGCAGTGGAATATGAAAATTCGGTTTCCGGCAATGTTCGTGTGCTTTCTTGGGAGGAAGCGATGAAAGATGGCGAAGCTTGCGCGTTGCTTCAAAAATATTTTACGCCGGATAATCTGCCTGTACTCAAGAATCGGCACTTTGCCGAGTCTCTCGCGGCGTTTGGTGGCGGGCGGGTTATTGTTGCGGAAGACAGTTTGGAAAGCTCCGTCGAGCTTGTTTCGTCTCTCGAAAAGGACGGGGCGGATCTTGTTTTTATCGTTGCAAAAAAGGGGTCGTCTCTCCGTGTGTTCGAAACACTTACGAACAAAAAAGAATTTTTCTTTGGCCGTACACTTTTTGCCGTTGCAGAGGAAGGTGCGCAAATAGATATCGTGCGCGTTCAAGAACTTTCTTCCGGGTCGGAACTGTTCGAAAGCAGGTCTTCGTTCGTGGCTCGCGGCGGAAAGATGAACTGGTATGACGTTCATTCCGGTGGTGGTTTTGTAAAGACCGACACAGAAGATTTTTTGCGCGAAGAAGGCGCCGAGAGCACCTCAAAGAATATTTCTTTATCTGCGAATCAGTCCCTCGATATTTACAGTGTGTCGCACCATATCGCTCCGCACACGACCTCTCATTTGTCGGCCCGCGGGATCGCGGGCGCCGGAGCAAAAATAGTGTATCGTGGATTGGTGGATGTTCCGAAAGGCGTTCGCGGGGCGGTCGGACGGCAGGAAGGGAAGTTCTTTATTGTTTCTCCCGGCGCCGAGATCGACGCCATTCCGGCGCTTGATGTCGCAAACAATGAAGTGGTAAGTTCGCACGCCGTTTCGATAACTCATCTTCGCGAAGAAGACCTCTTTTTCCCCGCGCTCCGCGGAATTCCGCCGTATCGAGCACAAGCGATGATGCTTTCCGGTTTTTTGACCAAGGGTTTGGAAAATCTTTTACCGAAAGAATACGATGCGGTCGGCGCCTCGGTAAATCGAAAACTTTCTTCGCTTTTGTTCCGTTTGGATTAAAAAATAAACCCCGAGCCGTTTTTGGCGCGGGGAGGGTGACTTTAGTCTGCTTCGAACTTTTGTTCCGTCAGTTCGATTCGCTGTTCAAGTTCCCCTTGAGCGAAGACCGAATAGTCTGTCCATGTTTTGAACTTTCGGGGGGTGCTCCATACCTCGTAATCATATCCCTCACTGCCTTCGCTAAGGTCATATTCGTCGGAACGTAGGAGAACATATGCAACGTTCTTGTCTCCAAGGCGGGCAATCGCCTGTAGTACTGTCTCGTGATATTTCAAAAGACCAAGCGGGATCAGTCGACGCCATGTCGGTGTTTCAATCCGCAGGAGTGTGTGACCAAGGTGTCGGTGGTCTTTGTCAAAGAAATCAGCATGTTTGGGGGTTTGGAGCTCTTGATTGGATGGACGCCGACGTTTCAGCTGCCAGGGTTCATATCGGTAATCTTTCAAATATCCGACGACTCCCGGAAACTGATCTACTACGGCAGCATACCTTCTCGTCATTTTCCTTTCTCCTTTGGCGTCACGCCAAAAGCAAGGTTTCTCGGGCATCACACCCAAGGTGTGGACGGTTCATCACGAACCGTTCGGTTCGGATCGTCTTTAATATGAGCGATCTTTTGAGAGATTATTCTCTATTTGCCATTTTGTCAAGTATCTTGTATTATTTTTAGCACCTAAAGAGTTTTTTTGTTACAATATTCAACATGCTCGATACTGAAAAAATTAAAAAAGATTTTCCTTTGTTTAATACCGAGGAAGGCAAGAAACTTGTCTATCTGGATAGCTCCGCGACGTCGCAAACGCCGCAGGTTGTTCTCGATGCCATAAACGAATACTACACGGGTTTTCGCGCCAACATCCATCGCGGACAATACGGCATGGCCGAGCGAGCCGATAAAGTGTACGAGGATGCCCGCGAGGCGGTTGCGCAATTCATTGGTGCTGAATCTCGCGAGGTGATCTTCACCGGAGGGGCGACCGGCTCGGCGAATATGCTTGTCTATGCTCTGGAGAATTCGGGGATCTTCCATTCGGGCGATGAGATCGTTACGACTTTGATGGAACACCACTCTGTGACGGTGCCGATGCAGGAGCTTGCAAAAAGGAAGAATCTGACACTCAAGTTTATTCCTGTCACAGTGTCTCGTGAACTCGACTATGAAGCGGCCGAAAAGCTCATTACAAAAAAGACGAAGCTCGTCATGTTCGTCGGTTTTTCAAACGTTGTCGGCACGGCGAATGATATGAAACGGTTATGTGCCATTGCGCGGAATAACGGGGCGATATCTGCTGTTGACGCAACGCAGGGTGCGGGGCATGCTCCTTTTAATGTTCGCGATATTGATTGCGATTTTCTTTTCTTTTCGGGGCATAAAATGTGCGGGCCGACCGGAGTCGGTGTCTTGTACGGAAAGAAAGCATTGCTTGAAAAAATAGAACCCGGATATTTCGGTGGAGGAATGATCGATACAGTCACGGAAGGAGTGACGACGTGGGCGCCTGTTCCCAATAAGTTCGAAGCGGGGACGCCGAATATTTGTGGTGTGATCGGACTCGGCGAATCCGTAAGATATTTGACTTCTGTCGGCATGGATAAAATAGAAGAGCATCTACACGAGCTCTTGCGATACGGATTCGAAGAACTTCAAAAGGTCCCGGGGGTTACACTCTACTGTCAGGAAGATCCGAAGAAGAACATTGGTGTCATTTCTTTTCTCGTGGATGGTGTGCACCCTCATGATACCGCCGAAATATTGTCGCGCCTCCACATTGCCACGCGTGCCGGACACCATTGCGCGCAGATGCTTATAAGAGCACTCGGAACTTTTGCTGTTAATCGCGCGAGTCTTTACTTATACTCGTCCAAAGAAGACATCGATGCGCTAATACGCGGGATCAAAGAAGTGCAGAAGACGTTTAAATAAACAAAAACCACCGCTTGGCATGAGCGGCGGTTTTTGTTTATTTTTTCTTTTAGAGCAATGCCGGGTCGAGACCGTTGTTGAGCGGGGACACCTTGCCGATCATGTCCATATATTCCCAGAATTTTTCGTTGCCGCCGAGTTCGGCTGCGCATTCGAGTGCTTCAGCTTCTTTGCGTGCCCGAGGGTGCATATCGAGCGGGAAGTGGCGGTATACCCATGCGACTTTATCTTTGTTGCTGGAAATGACCTGCTTCAGTGTTTCGTAGTATCTCTGGCAGAACGGACACTCCGTGTCGGAATATTCAATGATGACGACCGGAGCATCTGCGCTTCCCTGGATATGGTCTTTTTCGGTGACCGGGTCAACGTTCAGCCCGGATTCGTGCTCGAGCGTTCCGGCTATTGCCTTGTCTATCATTTTTTTAATTTCAGAATAGGGCAATGCGCCGTTGATCGCCGCATGCGTTCCGTCTTTGGCGACGAGGACGCTATAAGGAGTGCCTTGTACGCCGATCTTTGTACCGCTTTGAACATCGGCTTCAACAATATCCGCCTTGCTCCCGCTCGCGAGGCATTCACGGAATTTTGTTTTATCCAAGCCCACCTCTTCGGCGATCGTTCCTTTGGTAAGCTTTGACTCGGGGCTTCCCGGAATTTTTGGATTTGCGGCACTTCGCGCGCCGGAGAAGAGGATCGCTACTGCGACAATGATACCGGCAATCACTATCGATATCGGTACGATCAAAGAAACTTTTTCGGGCTTCTGCTCATGTTTTTCGTTTTCCATTGAGTTAAAAATTTAAAATAATAATGTGAATCAATTGTATCATTCTCTCGGAACCATGCAATATTCTATACAATAAGCTTTCCGAAGACCTTTTTCCTCATATCCGAGGCGATGATATTCCAGTCGTACTTTTCGAAGGCCATTTTTTTGGCATTTTGAACGATCTCGGCGGTTTTTGGTCTGTCATCAAGTATCATACGCACGGCATGGGCAATATCTTCCGGGTGTGCCGGCCTGACTGCCCGACCTGTCGCAGGCCTATCGGGGTTTTTCTCGGGGTCAAAAAGGAAATCCGCGATACCGCCCTCTTGGGTGGCGATCACCGGCAAGTCCGCCGCCATGGCCTCAACGAAAGAATTGCCGAACCCTTCGGTTAAAGACGGACGAATGAATATGTTCGAGACCTTAAGGTATTTTGGCATTTCTGAATGTTGTACCTGTCCGAGGAATTTAACGCGTGTTTCAACTCCTTTGTCCTTTGCAAGCTTACGGAGCATCTCTTCGTCCGGTCCGAGGCCGAGAATGAGGAATGAAATATTTTCCGGGAGGAGGGGGAGAGCCTTGATGACATCATCGGCGGCATTTTTCTTCACAAGTCGGGATGTGGTAATGAGATAGATCTCTCCATCTTTTTTACCGAGTTTCTTTTTGAGTTCGCCGAGCTCTTCTTGCGAATATTCTTTCGCGAACTTTTTCGTGTCGACGGCATTCGGGATTATCTCGATCGGTCCTTTGAAACCCATACGCTCCGCCCATTTACCAAGAAAAGTTGAGATCGGCTGTATCATATCGGCCTTGGTGAAGCCACGGCGGAAAAGAGGGAAGATCGGTCTCATCATTTTTTCTATGTATTCGAGGGGGTCTCCTTCTTGAAGCGTTAGTAGATATTTTACTTTTGGGTGAAAAGTTTTGAACAGTCCGCCCGGCACGCCCGTCGAGTGCGCCATCATGGACCAAACCGCATCGTAATGATATTTCGAATGAAGACGCGATGCTTTCCACGGTGCAAGGAACTGAAAGATCATCTTGTTCAAATGGAGCGGGAACTTGCGGAGATCGGCCATTGTGGGCGCATGCTTGGTGAGACCAATGCGGTGCACGAGAATATTACCGACCTTTTCGACCGGAGGAAGCGTGTCGTCGAAACGGAGCGTTACCATGTGAAATTCGATTTCTTCCGGAGAAATTCTGTCGGTGATTTCTTTGACCGCCACCTCGGCGCCGCCGACATGTTTCGGATAATACGCGAGCGAGAAAATAAGGATCTTTTTCGGCACGTTTTGACAAAAAATATTTATAATGGTACCAATGATATTGGTAAACCTTATTATAGCACAATGAGAGGTTCTTATGACAGGCAGGATAAAGGCGGTCTTCTTTGACTACGGAAACGTGCTTGGGACCTTCGACCACATGAAAGCGTGCGAGCTATTGTCGCGTCACTCCAAAAGTACGGCAAAAGAGATCTATGATTTCGCGTTCCTCGGCCCCATCGGCGCGCTTCGCGAAACGGGGAAGGTAAGTCCGGAAGAATTCTTTAATGTCATGTTAAAAAAGTTCAATTTCACCGGACTGACTTTTTCCGAGTTTTGTGCGATCTGGGGAGATATCTTTGAGCAGAACCCCGCGATCGAGGAAGTTGTCGCTGGGGTTGTTTCGGAGAAACGCCCCGTGTTCGTTCTGTCGAACACGGAGGAACTGCATTGGAAGTACATTTCCCGGCTTCCGGTAATGCAAAGATATTTCTTTGAGTTGAGTCGCCAGGTACTTTCGTTCCAGATTTGGAGGAAAAAACCGGACGTCGCTATTTTTAACGAGGCGATAAGACGAAGCGGTTTTTCCCCTTCTCAGATCGTCTACTTTGACGACGCTCCCGCATACGCGGAAACTTTCCGCGGGCTCGGCGGCAACGCCTTTGTCTACGACGGCCGAACCGATCCCGTCGGCATTCTCACCCAGGGGTTGTCATTGTGAAAAAACAGGCACTGCGATCGCTCGCAGCGCCTTTTTATATTGTCCTCCTAAACCCGCCTCCTTTTTCAACGATGATGCCTTTTATCTCCATTACCGAAAGCAACGTGTTCGCGTCGCTCGTATCGAAACCGCTCGCGCGGATAAGCTCGTCGCGAGGGAGTGTTTCGGCGAGCAGTTCGAAAATTTTCTTCTCTTCGGGCGACAGGTCAAAAAGAATTTCTTGGGACGGAACGCTCGGGTCTTTAAGCTCGAACAATTGCAGGATATCTTCGGCGCTCGTTATCGGATAGGCGCCTTGTTTTAAAAGCTTGTTCGAACCGCGCGAGTTCGGCGAGAATATGCCATTCGGGACGACAAGCACGTCACGGTTGTATTCCGTGGCGAGGCGTGCGGTGATGAGCGTGCCGGAACGTTCTTCGGCTTCGACAATGAGCACGGCACGGGAAAGCCCCGACATGATGCGGTTCCTCTGAGGAAAGCTCCACGGGGTCGCCCTGAAATTCGGTTCGAACTCCGAAAAAAGGGCGCCGCCTTTTTCAACGATCTCTTCCGCAAGATGAAGATGCGAGCGCGGATAGAGGACGGCAGGTGAAAGACCGGAACCGGGAACGGCGATCGTATGAAGCCCTGCGCGCATTGCGGCTTTGTGCGCGATTGCGTCGATGCCGAGAGCGAGACCGGACACAACGTTTATGGGAAAACCCGCGAGCCCTTCGATGATATTTTCGCACGCATCCTGTCCGTAGCTCGTAAATTTTCTCGAACCGACGACCGAAAGGAAAATGTTTTCCGGCGGCGGCATTTTTCCCGCAAGAAAAAGTTTCTTGGGCGGTTGCGGAATTTCCAAAATTTGAGAAGGGAACTCGTCGTGCGCAAGTTCACGTATGGTATACATGAAAAATATTGTAGCACATTTTTCGTGGCGGCGTTCCTTCCTTTGCTTTATAATGAAAGAATGAACATGCGAACTATTGTTTTAATAAATATCGTTTGCGCCGTACTGTTTTTGATTGGGGGCATCGCTTTTGGTGTTGGAAACATAAAACGGCCGGAGACGAAGCCTGTTGAATGGTACAGGATTGTTTTTTCTTACAAAGATTCAAACGCCGGAAGGGAAGTCGTACTGCAAAAAGATGAGGCGGCCGCGGTGTTCGGCGGGCTCAAAACAATGAAAAAAATGTGCACGGACCCGTCTCTTTCGGAGATCCGTTTGGATAAGCTTGAGGTTTCGAGCGATCCCGCGCGCGTTGCCGAACAAGCGCAGGCTGTCTTTTCTGAGAGCGGCGTAAAAAATATTCAACCGTATGAATGGGTTACCGAGAGTCGTCAAACCAAATGCGAGTCACTCCAATAGTCAATTCTTTTTAATATCTTTTTGGAACTCCTCGTAGAGGTCGACGTCGCCGTTCTTTTCTATTTGCAGGTCCTCGTAAGGAGCGGCAAGGCGTCGATAGAACTCATCGGCCACATTGTGAAAAACGCCGACGGTCGTTGCGATGATCCAATAGCGGACCTTTCCGAATTGGAGCTTTGTTATTTTAAGCGCAAGCCGGGTGCAAACATAATTGAGCAGCCCCGCGTACGCTGCATCGTTTCCGGCTTCTTTTGCCTTGGAAACAATATCTTCGGCCAGTTTGTCGATGATCGGATCAAGCGAGACCCGGTCCTCTTTTTTTATGTAAGGCATGCCATCATGATATCATTGTTTGGATAAAGAAAAAACGCCCGTTCCTTCGGGCGTTCTGCACTTACTTGGCGTTGCGGATGCTGACCACTTCCGCGGCGATCGAAATGGCGATCTCTGCCGCTGTGTGACTTTGTATCGGAAGTCCAATCGGCGCATGGACACGGTCGATATCGCTTTCCTTGTATCCGTCCGCGAGCAGACGTGCACTCATTTCTTTCCACTTCGCTCGACTCGAGACCAGCCCGATGTATCCGAATTTTCTCCCAATGATCCCGCGGAGCACTGCTTCATCGTGGGCGTGTCCGGGCGTCATTACGAAGACGAAGGAACGCTCGCCCTCTTTTAGAATATAAGGCGCGTCGGCGAACGGAAAATGTTTGACCTCCGAGTTTCCAAAGTCTCGGCTGGCTATATATTCTCGCTCATCGATGACGACGACCATAAACTCCAGACTTTCAAGTAGTGGCACGAGTGCTTGGCAGACATGTCCGCCGCCTATGATGTAAGCGATATCCGTCTTTCCTCGGATGATCTCGCCGTACTGCCAGTCCGTTTCCGATTCTTTTGCGAGAGAGTACCGGTTGAAGCAAGAGGCGTGTTTTTCGTTAACCTCTCTTACTGTTACCGTGTACCGGCTCATGAGGAACTCTGCTATTCCGCCGAGATGGGCGATGTCGTAGATCTGCTGCAAAAGAGGCAGTTGTTTTGGTGTGAATCGGACCAAACACATCTTTTGCATTCCGCCGCAGATCATTCCGGAAGAATTTTCCGGTGCCGCGGGATTGTGAACGCGTTCGAGTAGAACATTGTTCACGGCACCCTCGGCAAGCATCTCCCTTGCGATATTCGTCGCTTCGTATTCAGTGGCTCCGCCGCCGATGGTTCCCGTTTGGCCGCAATCGGTAACGATCATCTTGAAACCGGCTTTCCCGGGAGAACTTCCCGATGATTCGGCAACGATCACCAAAACGGCGTCTTTTCCCCTCTCGAGGATCTCTGCGAGTTCTTTCCAAACTTTCAGACTTTTCATTTTTCTCCCCTTTTACGTCACTTAAAGTAAACAGCCGCCAGGGCATAGGCGATACCCATCAATGCCGAAAAAGCGGAACTTGCATAATATCTCCACTCGGGTCGGAGCTTATTTTGGATGCAATAGTTTACGAAAATTGAAACCGGAATATTGGTGAGGAACGACATGGTTGCCGCGCCGAGAATATTCCACGAAAGGCTTTGCCATTTTCCCGAAAAAAGAGAAATAAAAAGCATGTGTCTCGCAATCCAAATCGGATTGAAAAAAGCGACGGCGAGGAGGATGCGTTTGGTTTTGCTTTCGAGGTCGTCCTTTTTGGGGATTGTTTTGTCGATGAACGCAAACCAGCTTGGGATTTCTATCGCGTAAATCATTGCTCCGAGGAACGCCATTCCTACCATTCTTGCTACCGAGAAATTTCCGGTGAGAAGGGTGGCAATGGTATCTCCGGCGGAGTATACGAAAAACCCCGAAATGGAATTTCGCGCCGAAAATAAAAGTCTCATTGCTCGCCTCCTTATGTGGCAGCTTCTAATTCGAGAGTAGTATGAATTTTATTAAATGTCAATTTTTCTTAATACTCCACCTTGTCGTCTTTTTTAGTCCAGTCGCGGAATGCTTTTGTTGATTCATCGTCCGGAAGCCGCTCAAAAGGAATGAAGCGGTCTTTGTATTCTTTTGCTATTTCTTCGTAAATAAATTGGTCGTCGAAGCCGATATCTTTGGCATCGGATTTCGTGCTTGAGTAATATACTTTCGTCGGACGGGCCCAGTAAATTGCGCCGAGGCACATTGGGCACGGTTCGCAGGAAGTATAAATTTCGCATTCGTCGAGCTGGAAACTTTTAAGAGCCTCGCATGCTTTTCTGATGGCGACAACTTCGGCGTGCGCTGTCGGGTCATTTGACGGGGTAACGCTGTTCGCGCCCTCGGCGATTATCTTCCCGTTTTTAACGATGACGCAACCAAATGGGCCGCCGCCGCGGGAAATGTTTTCTTGCGCGAGGAGCCCGGCTCTTTTCATTAAATCTTGTTTTTCCATGGTGACTAAAATTTATCCGGTAATTTTTTTATTTCATATCAACTATACCTCGGTGTCGGCAAACGTAAAAGTCGTGCCGTCAAATAATCCTTTATCGCTCAATTTAAGTTCGGGTATAACTAAAAGCGCCATGAAAGAAAGGGTCATGAATGGTGCTGTCAGTTTTGAGCCAAATTTTTTTGCAAGCTTGTCGATCTTCTCGTATTTTTTTGCGACCTTATCAAAAGGGTCGGTACTCATAAGACCGGCTATCGGAAGCGGCAGGACTTCTTTCTTCCTGTTTACCCGCGATACCGCGCAGACGCCGCCTTTATTTTTGAAGAGCAGGTTTATTGCGTCGGCAAGGTCGCCATCGTTCGTTCCGACGGCGATGATGTTATGCGAATCATGAGCGACAGACGAAGCTATCGCGCCTTTTTTTAATCCGAAATTATGAATGAACGCGATCGCGGGAGGCGCCGAGCGATAACGGTTCACAATGACAAGCTTTAAGATGTCGCCAGGTACGTCCGGGATGATCTCTCCATTCGATATCTTTGCCGGAGTTGTCATCTTTTTTGTGATGAGCGAGCCGTTCTCTGCAACGATGACCCGTATGTTTCCGCTTTTTTCGGTTGTGTGGCGGACAACTAAGCTTTTTGCCGAAATGGTCGCACTCCGCATGTCGTTCACTTTTTTTGCGGGTTTACGCGAGAGCAACGTTCTTCCTTTTCGGGCGACGACTCGTCCCCCGATAATCGTTTGGAGGATATTTAGTTTTTCGAGATTGTCGATTTCCAGAAAATCGGCGTTATCGCCTTTTTGCAATAATCCGACATCGAGCCCATAGTGTCGAACGGGGTTAAGAGAGGCCATGCGCAAAACTTTCATGACAGGGATGCCCGCAGTGATCGCTCTTTTTACCAGCGCGTTAATGTGGCTTTCTGCGAGATCGTCGGGGTGTTTGTCATCGGAGCAGAGCATACAATTTTCCGAATGTTCATTTGCGATCGGAATGAGTTCGTCAAAATTCTTTACAGCCGAGCCTTCGCGGATGATCACTTTCATTCCAAGCGACAGTTTTTCCAGGGCTTCGTCCCTTCGGAAACATTCGTGATCGGTCGAAATTCCGGCGGCGACATACTTCCGAAGAGGTTCGCCTCGGAGTCCGGGCGCATGGCCGTCTACGAGCTTTCCGTATTTCTTCGCCAGGGCGATCTTTTCCATGACTTCGGGGTCGCCATTGATCACTCCGGGATAGTTCATGACCTCGCCCAAGAACTTAATCTCATCCGACCGGAACAGTTTTTCTATGTCCGAAGGGTGGAGGGCAGCGCCGCTCGTTTCAAATGTTGTGGCCGGAACGCAGGACGGCGCGGAAAAGTAGAATCTGAACGGTACCTTTTTTGCATGGTCTATCATGTATCTTACGCCCGCGATCCCGAGAACATTCGCGATCTCGTGCGCATCGGCAACTGCTCCGACCGTTCCGTGCCTGACCGCGGCTCGCGCGAATTCGGCCGGCGGCAGCATGGAACTTTCGATATGGATATGCGCGTCAATAAATCCCGGTATCAGAAAATTTTTATATTTCTTCGCTTCTCGGGCAATCTCTTTAATTTTCCCGCCGGATACTTTTATCGTACCGGCGTAAATTTCTCCCGATACAACATCAACGATATTTCCGGAAAATGTGTTCATGAGATTTTAAAGTTATTTGTTATTGATTGCGAGCAACACCTTTTCGGGTGTCAGTGGAGCTTTGAAAGAAAGTTCAGATTCCCGGTTATACGCCCTGATGGCATTCAGAAGTGAAAAATAGGCGGCGAGGCCGTACATGAACGGCGGCTCGCCGATGGCTTTGGAGTTGAACGGGCCGGCGCTCTTGTCTCCGGATTTTAGAAAATCTATTGAAATTTCTTCGGGGGAAAAATATATATCGGGAATTTTATATGATGAAAGATTATTCGTCAGAAGTTTCCCATCGGTTCCGTAGCAGAGTTCCTCCATCGTGAGCCAGCCGATTCCTTGGACCAGCGCACCTTCTATCTGTCCTTTGTCGATTGTTTCGTGCAAACTTTCCCCGACGTCGTGAATAATCTTTACCGCATCAACCTTGTACGTTCCGCGAAGACAGTCAACCGTAGTTTCCACGATAGCCGTGCCAAATGTGTGATAAGCGAACGCATCGCCTTTTTCTTTGGTTTTATCGAAGAATAAATGCGGGGTTGCGTAGTGCGCGAGGCAAGATAATCCGATTCTTGCGAAATAAACTGCGCCCACAAGTTTTTGCCAATCCCAATCTGTTTCTTTTCCGTCACAAAAAACTTTTTCATTTTTTATCTCGATTTGCTCCGTCCTTGCGCCGAGCTTTTCCGCCGCAAACGCTTTGATCCGACCAAGTATCTCTTCGCAGGCAATCTTCGTCGCGTTGCCGTTTAGGTCCGTGCCCGAACTCGCCGCCGTCGGACTCGTGTTCGCATTCCGCGTTGTGTTCGTGCTTTCGCTTTTAATTCTTCCGAGGTCTATCGAAAATACACGGGAAACAATGGCGCGTATTTTTGCATTTACCCCCTGTCCCATTTCTATGGCGCCGGTACTTACTCCGACACTGCCGTCATTATAGACATGAACGAGAGAAGTCGCTTGGTTAAGGAACGTGCTGGTGAAAGATATTCCAAAACAGAGGGGCATAATGGCAGCGCCCTTCTTTTCGAAATTGTGAACCTTGTTCCATTTTTTTATGCGGTCTTGTATTTGGGCGATATGATATTTTTGGTCTGTTTCCTCAAAACAACGGAGGGCGTTGTCGCTCAAGTTTTTCATTCCATACGGGAATTCGTCTCCTTTCTTTGTGAGATTTTTTTGTTGAATCACCGTCGGGTCAATACCGAGTTTTTGCGCCGCTTGATATATTGCCGACTCAATCACGAACATTGCTTGAGGGCCTCCAAATCCTCGGTATGCCGTATTTGGCGGCAGGTTGGTTTTGCAAGCGGAGGCATAAGAACGAACGTTCGGTATGAAGTAACTTCCCGTTGTGTGAAAAAGCGTACGTTCAAGTACGGCGGTTGAAACATCGGCGCAAGCCCCGGAGCTCTGATAGAATTTCACATCATACGCGAGTATTGTCCCGTCTTTTTTGAGACCGAGTTTGAAATCGGAAGAGTAAGGGTGCCTTTTTCCGGTGACGGCCATATCTTCATCTCTTTCGAGATAAATTTGCGCGGGTCTTTTCAGAAGAAACGCGACGAGTCCCGCCATGGCCGCATAAGGTGTCGCCTGGTCTTCTTTTCCGCCGAACCCTCCACCCAAACGGAGAACATCGACTTCGACTTGGTGCATTGGGACGCCGAGAACCTGCGCCGTTGCCTTTTGAACGGCGGTCGGAGCTTGAGTCGAAGAATAAATTTTAACCCCGCCCCCTTCTTTTGGTATAGCGAGAGCGTTTTGTGTTTCAAAATATAAATGTTCCTGCCCGCCGCTTTCAGCGATTCCTTCGACGATAATGTCGCAATCTCTCCATGCTTTTTCGGTGTCGCCGAGCGAGAATATTCTCGGCGGAGCGATAAAACTGTTTTTCGCGTGCGCATCGCGCGGATCGAAAATCGGGGGCAGTTCCTTCAGTGTAATCTTAATAAATTTCAGCGCTTTTCTTGCCGCTTCTTTTGTTTCCGCGACAATCAGAGCTATCGGTTCTCCGATATATTGCACTTCGTCTTCCGCGAGCAGTACTTCATCTTGAATAATATTTCCGATTTGATTTTCTCCCGTGATATCGCCCGCGGTGAAAATTTTCACAACTCCGGGCACCTTTTCGGCATCTTCTTTTTGAAGAGACAGTATCTTTGCGCGCGGGGATGGCGAAGTGAAAATAGCGATATGAAGCGCGTTCGTCTTTAGCGCTTTATCGGCGGTATATTCGGATTCGCCTTTTACATGGAGAAGAATATCGTAGTCTTTCATAAAGATATGTCTTTTAATTTTTCAGGAAACAGCGCGAGAAAATGCGCGGTCAGAAGATTTTGCAAAAGCAAACGTTTATATCTTTCCGAACCGCGAACATCGCTTATCGGCGATATTTCCGAATCGGCGACAAGGAATGCTTCCTTGAGAATTTTCGGTGTTATTTTTTTACCGTTCAGAAGTTCGCAGGTCTTGGAAATATAAAGGGGGAACGGTCCTACTCCGCCGGCTGAAATTCCAATCTTTGAAATATGGTCTTTTTTGGTTTGAATGCAAATAGCTGTGTTAACGCTCGCAATGTCGAGATGCGGCCGCTTCGAAACTTTTTCAAAATGTATCGCGGTATTTTTCTCGGGCATTTCAAAATATATCTGTTCGAGGATTTCACCCTCTTTTTTATCGGTCTTTTTGTATCCTTTGAAAAAATCGCGCAGAGGAACTTCCCTTGTTTTCTTTCCATTTGAAAGAACGAGCATCGCATCAAGCGCAAGCAAGAGAACAGAGAGATCGCCGATCGGGGAGGCATTGATGATGTTTCCGGCGACCGTGGCGCGGTTCCGTATGGGAAGGGAAGCAACGCGCAGAAGGTCGTTCTTTATTTCGGGGTAGAATTTGGCGATCACGGGAGAATTGCGCAGATCCTCCAGAGTGGTTGCCCCTCCGATGACGCAGTTTCTCCCGTCCTGTTTTACTCCATGAAGATCATCGCGGTACGAAAGAAAGACCGGCTTCTCGGTTTCAAATTCGTCCTTTTTTTGGACAGAGAGGTCGGTCGCTCCGCCGACGATCACTTTTCCCGCCGGTTCTTTCTGGGCAGGAATTTCCGAAAGGCGTTTTTGTATGTCGGCGAAATATTCTGGAAGAACCTTCTTTTCTATGAGGAATTTTATTTTTGCGCTCGGTCCCGTTTTATGCGCGGTCGCGAAGGCTTTCGGATCGAATTTTTGAAGAAGGGTGGACACGGCACGTTTGATGGAACCGTACCCGGTGCATCGGCAGATGTTTCCGGCTATTGCTGCGATCGCGTCTTCTTCGCGGAGCTCATCCGCATTCAGGAGATACCCGGTAAGGGAGATAATAAAACCGGGGGTACAAAAACCGCATTGCGAGGCGAATTTCTGGACAAAGGTCTCTTGGATGAGCCCAAGATCGTCCTTTCGGTTCAATCCCTCGATCGTAACGACGTGCCTTCCGCGAAGTTCGCCGGCGGGAATAAGGCAGGAGGTCATGGCTTTATACCGCACCATGCGCCCCTCTTTTGCCCCCAAAAGCACCATACAAGCCCCGCAATTCCCCTCGCCACAGCTCTCTTTTGTGCCGGTAAGATGAAGCTCTTCGCGGATGGTCTTAAGCGTTCTTCGCCCGTCGCAAAGATCAATATTCACCGTCCGGTCATTTATAATAAAAGTAGTCATAAAATAACCTGTTTAATACGGTTAAGGTGTTTCTTTATAGTACAACAAATAAAAATCAATGGCATGTTGACAGATATATCGTTTTGTGATATACCTGAACCCGGATATAATTCTAGTGGAGGTGTCTATGTCTTTTGATTCCATGTGGTCTTTGTCGGGATGGGTGTTATTACTTTTTCTCGAAATAAATTTCCTCCTTTGGCTCATTCTTTGGGCGAACGACTATCGTCCCGTTTGGGTTTTTGGGGCGGTGATACAGAAAACCAAAGAAAGGGGATTATTTATTTTTGTCTCTCGAATGGAGGTAAAAATCGGAAGGGTCTCCATTCCTATAATTGGGGCAGATGAAGTGGTGGGTCTCTTCTTTTTCTTGCTCCCGCTCGTCCCGATTCTCTTTTTGGCGGGTAGCCTATTCGCTAGCCAGTAGGCATACACACCCTCAACCATCCCTGGTTGGGGCTTTTTCTTTGTTGTTCTGGTATAATCTTTAAACGATGAAAAAGAAAACAGCCTCTCCGAAAAAGATTGAAGTGAACGACTCGTTCCAAAAAGCCCTTGATGCGATGGAACATGGAACACAGTGTGTTTTTGTGACCGGGCGCGCGGGGACCGGAAAATCGACGCTGCTTGAATATTTCCGCGAACATACCAAAAAGAAGATTGTCGTGCTCGCGCCGACCGGGGTTGCGGCTCTTAATGTCCGCGGGCAGACCATTCATTCGTTTTTTAAATTTCGTCCGGGTGTAACGCCCGCGACCGTGAAGCGCCGAGGAGACAAAGAGCAAAAAAATATTTTTCAGGAATTGCACGCGATAGTGATCGACGAAATCTCCATGGTGCGCGCCGATCTCTTGGACTGCGTTGACCGGGCGCTTCGGCTTGAGCGCGGAAGGAAGTCTGAGCCGTTCGGCGGCGTACAAATGATCTTTATCGGCGATCTGTTCCAGCTTCCGCCGGTCGTTTCTTCGGAAGAAGAAGAAATGTTCCGCGACCATTATGACAGCCCGTATTTTTTCAGCGCGGCCGCTTTACAGGAAAGCGATTTTGAGACCGTTGAACTTCAGAAAATTTATCGCCAGAAAGATGCAGACTTCATTCGCATCTTGAACGCTGTGCGTGATAATTCCGTCGGAATAAAAGAATTGGATGAGTTGAATAAGCGATATGTTCCCGGCTATCAGCATAAAGCGGACAAGCTTTCCATCTATCTTGCGCCGACCAATTACAAGGTGCAGGAAATAAACGAGGTAGAGCTCAGACGCCTTGCTGGCAAAGAATTTACTTACAAAGCCAAAGCTGACGGCGATTTTGAACGCAATCAATTTCCGACAGAAGAAAAATTGCGCTTAAAGATCGGCGCGCAGGTTATGCTTCTCAATAATGATGTTCGTGCGCGGTGGGTAAATGGAAGCATTGGAAAGATTGTTGGCCAAAGAAAAGACATGAACGGTGATATTCTCGTCGTCGAGCTTTCTTCGGGTGAAACCGTCGAGGTTGAACCTTTTCAGTGGCAGATTTTTCATTATTTCGTCAACGAGTCGGGACAGATTTCACCGGAGCCGGTCGGCGCGTTCAAACAATATCCGCTCAAGCTCGCCTGGGCGGTAACCATTCACAAAAGCCAAGGCAAGACTTTCGACCGTGTTGTCCTCGATATCGATCGCGGCACTTTCGCTCACGGTCAAACCTATGTCGCGCTTTCGCGGTGTACAAGCCTGAAGGGGATAACTCTCACCAAACGCATCGAAAAACACCATATAATCATGGACCGCCGGGTGACAGACTTTATGCGCGATGGCGGAATGGATCAATTCAAGAAGAACAAGTTGTTTTAATTTTTTACAGGTGTATAATACATCGTACAACTGAATACGTTTTATCAAGAGTGGCGGGTAGAGCACTGGCTCGATGATCCGTCCGGCAACCCTTTTGTCCGCGAACAAAGAAGGTGCCTAACCCAGCCCGCAAGGGAAGGATAACTATTTTTTTAGCCTCCCTTTGCCGGAGGTATTTTTGTTGAAAATTCGAAATTCGAAACACGAAATCCGAAACAAATTCAAAATTCAAAAAATTAAATTCAAAACGTAAACGTTCGGGTTTTTGTCTTTTTATTTTTTGTCATTCGTCTTTGTTTCGAATTTCGAATTTCGAATTTCGAATTTCGAATTTAAAATTATCAGATAGTATAAAACAGCTTTATGTATAAAACAGCAGAATCAGTGACCTTAGCCCACCCAGACAAGGTGTGCGATCAAATATCAGATGCGATCCTCGATGCGTGTCTCGCGCAAGATCCAATGTCGCGCGTGGCGATCGAAACGCTCGGTGGACACGGAATGATCTCGGTCGTCGGAGAACTTACCACGAACGCGCAGATCAACATCAGGAAGATCGCCCAGGAAGTTTACAAAGACTGTGGATATACCGAACAGCCGGGCATCGTCGTGAACGTTGTCGAACAAAGTCCGGAGATCGGACACGGCGTCGATAATGAAGGTGCGGGCGACCAAGGAATTATGGTCGGTTACGCGACCAGCGAAACCCCCGAGATGATGCCCCTTGAAGTTATTCTTTCGCGAAAACTTTGCCGCGCCATGGGACGGCATGACGGAAAATCTCAGGTCACTTTGAAGGGCGGGAAACTGGAGAATGTTTTGACTTCGCTTTGCGACAACGGGCGCATGGAAGATGTGACGCTTGATGTCGTCGCTAAAAAAGAACTTGCGAAATATCTGCCGGCGACGGCGAAAAGACTTTCCGAAATTTGGCTTCGAAACCCGAATGGCGCGTGGACGATCGGCGGATTCACGGCCGACACCGGACTCACGGGAAGAAAGCTTGCGGTGGACAACTACGGTCCGAACATCCCAGTCGGAGGCGGTGCGTTCTCTGGAAAGGACGCGACCAAGGTGGATCGAAGCGCGGCCTATATGGCAAGAAAAGTGGCGGTGGATTATTTGAAGAAGAAAGGCGCGAAAGAAGTGATCGTCCATATTGCCTACGCGATCGGCGTTGCCGAACCTCTGATGGCTGTTGTTCACGCTGACGGAAAGGAAGAGAAGATAAAGGGTTACGATCTGCGACCTCGCGCCATCATCGATTTCCTCGATCTTCGCAAACCTCAATTCCGCGAAACGGCGAAATATGGCCATTTCGGAAACGGGTTCGCTTGGGATAAATAAGGTCGTTTTTTCTTTTTCTGCTTGTTATACTATTTTAGTATGACATCGTACAAAGAAAAATTTAGAAAATGCCGGAAATATCTTTTCTGGCTTTTTCTTATATTTCTCGCAATAGGCTGGTACGGGAAGGACAATTTTAAAAGTGCGACCGGCTTTACCCCCGAAGAATTCCGAGAACCGGTTCAATCCGTGATAAAAACACCGACGCCCATAAAATTTTCAAAGGACGGATTTTCATACACGCTCACTCCTGTTGCGGATTATTCTCTCTCTGGACTGGTCGTTCATAAAATGGATTATGACAGGTGGTACAGCCTGAGCCGTACAGACGAAGTGTTTACTGTAGATTTTTGTGTGGTTTGGGGGGAAAATTTGCGGAATGGCGAGTATAAAAATCCAACCTTGTCCATAAAACAAGATTTTCGTTTTTGCCTCTATTCTTATTCTTATGCAAAAGAACAAAGATTTGAAAATTCTCAAATATCCAATAACCATTTAATCGTCGAAGATCCTCTTGTGCTGAAAAAAATATCCGCGATATCGGCGGGTGACCAGGTTCAGATAATAGGGAAACTTGTAAACGTTCGAGCCGATGCGCTTGGCGAGACGCGCCAGTTTGAAGGAAAAGAGATGGATTGGACCACGAGCACTACGCGCGCTGATTCTGGCGCCGGCGCATGCGAAATAATTTATGTTGAAGACGTTGTCATTTTACGCAAGGGAAACATTGTGTATCATGCGATGTTCGACATCGGAAAATTCGGGATGATAGCCGTTATTTTATCTTACTTCTGCTTGCTCGGGTATGAGGTTTTTCTAGATAAATATTGATATTAAATACGAGGCAATTTCGCGTTCCGGCAGATCGTAAAAGTATTGATTGTTGTTGTGAAGTTTTGTCGCAAGGTCCACACCGACAAAGCGCCAGTGCCACGGCTCGTACTGGTAATACGCGTTTTGTTTGGGGTAAGAAAGTATAAAACCGTATTTGTATGCATTGTCGGCAAGCCATTTCCCTTGGAGTGAATCTCCGAAAGAAAGGGACAAACCGCCGAGTTTTTTTGATATAAGGTCAACAGTAGTGCCAAGCTGATGTTCCGAATATCCTTGATCGGCCGAAAAACTGTTCGAACCTGAGCCGTAGGTCATTTTGTACGTTGATTTAAGCGCTGATTGCTCTCCGAACGAACGATAGGCGGACACAATGAACAGTTGAACACCCGTCGTCGATGCCGCGTCCATCATGTTCTTGAGGAACGAATACGCTTTAGTATGAAACTGAAGAAGCTTGTCTTTCCCGAGCACATATTGCGGATCGATGACTTCGAGTGACGAGGGGATATAATTCTCGTTCAAAAAGTATACTCTCGAATATTTTTTCAAAAGTTCTTTGTCTGTTTTGGAGAGCGTATCAAGGGTTTGCACGGTGTTTCCGATCGCTGCGATCTGTGAAGCGAACTCATCGTTCCTGTTCTTTTCGCTGGACAAGGCCCCCAGAAGATCGGAATTGTCATCTTTTGCTTTCGAGAGCGTTTTTGAAAGCTCAGCATTCTTTTGGGAGAGATTCTTCGCCGCCTGTCGCATTTGTTCTAATTCGGTTTTTGAGAGTGCGAGGTCTAAACTTTGAAGATAGAACGAATGCCACGCATATCCTGCTGCAAAAAAGGCCACGAATATGGCAACGGAAACAAGAATAGCGGGAAGATATTTTTTATATCGCCATGTCATGGTGGCATTATACCCCAATTTCGCGCTGTGCGTAATGGCCCCCAGTGTGGTATAATTATATGTGTAAGTATCATTTTGTTTTATGTTCAAAGGCATCGCACATACTATCGTTTCAACTTCTCCTCGCGATCCGTACCGATATTCGTACGAACTGAACACTGCCTATATAGATATCGAAATAGATTTTTACCGCGAAATTTACAATGAGTGGGATTTTTCACCGTTCACGAACAGGGATATCGATGCCGATCTTCTTCGGTATCTCGAAGAATGCGCGTCCGAGATAAACGGCAAATATAAAATAGGCATCGTCTTTCATATTCCCGAAGCTCTGAAAGACGGCGAAAAGGAAGAGAAAAGCAAGAACGGTTTCACAAACTATTTTGCTTATGAAATTCGGAAGATCGAGAACAAGCGAGTATCAGCGATAAGGAGAGCGGTTTCGTTCGGCTTTTACGGGTTGGTATTGCTCTTCGTTGGCACCCTTGCCAGCAATTACATCTTATCGCGCGAGGATATTGCCTGGCTTGAGTTTCTTGCCGAGGGTTTTGACATCGGTGGATGGGTATTCATTTGGGAATTATTCAGCATCGTGTTCTTTGATGTCGGCGAATATAAGGATAGAAGATCGAATCTCAAGCGTTTGCGAGATGCGGAGATTGTTTTTAACTATCGGTAATTTGAGAGGTCCTTCTCGCACCGCAACGCTACAATTTTTAAAGTAATGTGCATTTATGGACTATTTTTTCCGTTTTTTTTTGAGTTGTCCCCATGTGATATCATTTTTTAAAGTATATTTCGTGCTATAATTAAAAAACGCATATGAAGATACGACGTAAGATCAATTTGACGCTCCTTGGTATTTTTTCTGTGTCTATAGTTGTCTTTGCCGCCGCAGTCGGTTTTGCTAGCATGCGGGTGATTGAACAACAAACTTTTCAGCGAATATCCGACCTCAACACCGCCGCTTCTTCCCAGATAAATATTTTTCTTTCCGGTCGAAAGGACGCCGCTCTGGCTTTTTCGTCTTCTGTCGTCTTTCGGGAATTTTTGTCGACGGCATCTACTTCTCCTTTTTACAAGACGCAATACAACCGGGCGATAATTCGTTTACAAGACTCGGTCACTGAACACATCAAAGAAATATTTCTTCTCGATTCTTCGGGTAAGGTTGTAGCGTCTTCTTTCCTCATGAGAGAAAGTGAAGATTTTTCCGGATCTCCCGTTTTTGCAGAAGGAAAAAAAGATGTTTACCTGAAGGGTGTCTTGAAAGGTGGCGGAGATGAGATCCTCCACGTAGTATCCGCACCGCTTAAGGATACTGTGACAGGAAAATTTTTTGGTGTGGTTGTTTATACTTACAGTCTGTCTTATTTGACGCTGGCAATAGAGGGCTCCATCTCGCAGACTGAGACAGGAGAAAGTTTTTTAGTCGATAAAGAAAAAAGTCTGCTGACGCATTCTCGGTTTTTAGGAAAGCCGGGAGCCTCAATTCCTAAAATCGATACCGAGAACGTGTCAGATTGTTTTGTCGGAAAAAACGACAACGGGGTTCTTAAGGACTATGTTGATTATCGCGGTGTGCACGTTATTGCCACCCACTCATATGTTCCGAGCGTGGATTGGTGCCTTGTTACAAAAATAGACCGTTCCGAAGTACTGGCGCCCTCGAATTATGTAGTGATCTTTCTTTGTACTGCGGTTTTACTATCTTTATTGCTAGTCGTTTTGCTGTCTCTGGCTGTTTCAAAAAAAATGACAGGGGGTCTCACTTTGCTTCAGGAGGGTATAAAAACGATTGAAAACGGTAACTTAGATTTTCAAATCAAGGCGTGGTCAAAAGACGAGTTCGCTGACATTTCGAGCTCATTCAACAAAATGACCGCATCGCTCAAGGATTCGCGGCTGAATATTGAGAAAAAGGTATGGCAACAGACGCTTGATCTTGTCGAAAAAGAAAAGATACTCGAGACGCAAAAAAAGGCGCTCTCCAATCTCTTGGAAGATTTTACTGCGCAGGCGAATGACCTTACGAAATTCAAACTCGCACTTGATAACGTTTCGGACTGGGTCGTTATTACCGATCCGGAGGGTGTTGTTCTCTATGGCAACAAAGGGATTGAACGGATCTCCGGGTATTCGGCAGCCGATGCTGTGGGAAAGAAAGCGGCGGCATTATGGAAATTGCCTATGCCGAAGGAATATTACGAACACCTGTGGCATACCATAAAGGATGAAAAGAAAACCTTTACAGGGCAGATAAAGAACCGACGAAAGAATGGTGAAGTCTATGACGCCGAGATAAGTATTACGCCCGTGCTTGACCAAGAGAACAAGGTATTGTTTTTTGTCGGTGTAGAGCGTGATATTACCGAAGCGAAAAGAAGTTTGGAAACAGCGCAAAAATTCGCAGCTATCGTCGAAAGTACGAGAGAGGCGATTTTCAGTAAAACTATCGATGGGGTGATAACGAGCTGGAACTCTGGCGCGCAAAAAATGTATGGATACACGGAAGCCGAAATGGTGGGACAAAAAATTGACAAGCTGGTGCCGTCGGAAAAGCAGGAAGAGGTCCGCGATGTGCTTCTTCGGGTCGCAAAGGGCGAGACTATAGTCAATTTGCAAACCATTCGAAGAAAAAAAGACGGTACAGTATTCGAAGTTTTGCTGAACGTGTCGCCACTCAAGGATGTGAACGGAAAAATATACGCCGCGGCCATACTTTGCCATGATGTTTCAGTGCAAAAACAATTAGAACGTTCCAAGACAGAATTTGTTTCGCTCGCGTCGCATCAGCTTCGGACGCCACTTTCATCGATCAATTGGTATGCCGAAATGCTGCTTGGCGGGGATGCCGGGGTGATGAATGAAGACCAAACGAAATTCTTAAAAGAGATCTATGGATCGAGTCAGCGCATGGTCGCCCTTATCAACTCGTTATTGAATATTTCGCGCGTTGAGCTCGGCACGCTCTCCGTTACCCCCGAGACGCTTGATGTGAATGAGATATCACGAAGTGTTCTGTCTGAGCTTAGGGTCATGACTGACAAGAAACATCAACAAATACTCGAACATTATGGAGAGATCCCCGTTATTACCGGCGACGCTAAAATGGTTCGTGTTGTTTTTCAGAACCTCTTATCGAATGCGGTCAAGTATACTCAGGATGAAGGAACGATCTCTGTAAGCACGAAGGTCGTTGACGGAAAAACAGTCTTTATTGAGGTCTCTGACAACGGATATGGGATACCTATAGATCAACAAGATCAGATCTTCATGAAATTCTTCAGAGCGGACAACGCGCGCGAAAAAGACACCGATGGTTCCGGGCTCGGCCTTTATTTGGTGAAAGTGATACTTGAGCAGATTGGTGGTTCCATCTTGTTTAAGTCTGAACCTGAAAAAGGCACGATCTTTATCGTGTCGTTTCCCATTGATTCAATGGCGAAGGAAAAAACAGGAAAGATATTGAGCTAAAAAATAAATTTTAATAGTCAGATAAAATATATTGTTGTATGACAAAAATACTTATTATTGAAGATGACGCGAAGGCTCGGGGTGCGTTGACGGAAAAATTTCGTCATGAGGGTTTTGATGTTGATGTTGCGGAAGGTGGGGCAGAAGGGCTCGACCAGGCCAGGCGGCTTCATCCGGATCTCGTTTTGCTTGATCTTGTCATGCCCGGAATGGACGGCATAACCATGCTTCGAAAGCTTCGCGCGGAAAGCGACTGGGGCAAAAGTGTTCCCGTTATTATTCTTACAAATCTTTCATCGGATACTGAAGAGGCTATTCAAGATGTCGTTGAGCTTATGCCCGCGTATTATTTAGTGAAGGCTGATTGGAAATTGAACGATATCGTCGAGAAAGTAAAGGACAGGTTGGCTCCTAAGACATAACAATGTTCATTTAAATATTAAATACATTATAAAGGTATGAAATTAAAAATGATCGGGAGGATCCTGTTGTCGCTTGGGCTCATTACCCTGTTTTTGCCACTCTCCGCTTTTGCAGCGGCTAGAACGGCGAGTGTTTCGGGTAACTGGAACAGTACGGCGACCTGGGGAGGATCCTCTATCCCTGTTGCCGGGGATACTGTTACCATTAACTCTGGCGTGATAGTAACAGTGACCGCCGCCGCTGCGTGTACAAGTGTAAGTTTTGTCAAACCGACTGCGAACAACGGAATTACAATAAGCGGCACAAATACTCTTGCTGTTTCGGGGGCTATTACAACGATTGCTCCTACAAATAATAACAGAACCACGACGATCTCCGTCGGCGCCGGGACACTCACGGCGGGGTCCATCGCCCTTGCCGCAACAACGGGGACGGGAAGGTACTCGAGTTTAACTCTTTCAACCGGGACGGTTACCGTTTCGGGGAATATTACGACTGCCGGAACGGGATCTCGCATTATATTCAGTGGTTCCGGTATTATAAACGCGGGAGGAACATTTATGAGCGGAACAGCGGGAACATTCACTGCTTCAACAGGTACGGTAAATTTTAATGGTGCGGGTGTGCAGACCATTGCTTCTTTTGGGTATACTTTTAATAATGTCACTTTGTCCGGATCGGGAACAAAAGCTATTTCTTCAACCGGAACGATTAACGGTAAATTAAGTATCGCCCCTGATCTGGGCGGGGCTACGGCAAACATAACCGCAGGCATAACTAAGACCGTGGGCAGCCTGATGATTGGAGGCCTCGGAACGATTAACGGAACCTGGGGGTCAACTTCTTCGGCAGCAACCTACACAAATAATACATACTTCTCGGCAACCACCGGTAAATTATCCGTTACAAACGACACGCGGACAGCACAGACGACTCTTATTGCGGTCGCAACACCATCGACTGTTCCCTACGGAACGACCTCAACCTTATCAAGCACCGGAGGGTCCGGAACAGGTGTTGTTACTTTTAGCGTTGGTGCTTCAACCGGCTGTAGTATCACAGGAGGAACGACCTTGAACGTTTCAAATGCTTCAGGAACTTGTACAGTCACAGCCACAAAAGCAGCTGACGCAAACTACACCTCTGCAACTTCTGCCGGTTTGTCGGTTACGCTTCAAAAAGCAAACCAGACAACTTTGACCGCCATCGCCACTCCTTCAACTGTTCCTTACGGCATAACATCAACTCTCTCCACTTCTGGAGGAACGGGAACCGGCTCGGTCACCTTTGATGCCGGACTTTCCACAGGCTGCTCTATCCTCGGCACCACCTTAAGTGTCATCGACGCTTCGGGTTCTTGCTCGATCACCGCGACAAAAGCGGCCGACTCGAACTACAATTCCATCACCTCATCTCCGATCACGGT